>BNJU01003538.1_pt1 | contig 59549 bp, 68 predicted proteins | sample 8539281 | NCBI WGS metagenome assembly BNJU01 (sample SAMD00202456, study PRJDB9452) | human saliva metagenome | isolation source: human saliva | place: Japan
CGCGTCGTCATCGACGAGGCCGGGCGGGCACGGTCATCGCCTGTCCTCACGCTCGGCCAGACAACCCGCTCTGATAGGATGCCGACCACACAGACATCCTCAATGACACGAAGGATTCCCCATGCTGCTGGCAGGTCTCACCGAAGAACCGGGCTGGATCCGATCCAGCTTCAACCTCACGTACCGCGTGCCGTGGGAGAAACTGATCCAGGGCGTGCGTGGGGTCTACCCCTACATCGAGGACGCCGAGGTGCAGGTCGACGGCGAGCCCTCCACTTCTCCGCTCCCGAGGATCTGCTGGCCATTCCCGAGGCATCCAGTCGTCATGATCCGAGGCATGTCCCCCATCCTCAAGGCACCGATCATGCTGACCTTCTTCAACCAGAGGCCGTTCATCAACGTCGCGATCGGCCGGGTCAACGAGGAATTCCAGACCACCGACTACGAGAAGTTCAACAAGTCGATGTGCCAGTTCATGGACTCCATCGAGATCATGATGCACGTCCCGCCGGCCACGCTGCCAAAGGGCTGAGCCCGAACGCACCCCCGGAAGCGAGAGGAACACAGGCATGCACCTGGAAGGGCATCACGAGGACGGCGGCTGGCTCCTGTCCACCTTTACCCTCACGAACCGAGTCTCGTGGGAGATGATGCTTCAGGCGGTCTACGCCGCCTTTGAGTATTTTGCGGACATCACGATTTTCGTGGACGATCAGTCCGTCAAGCTCGAGTCGCGCGCCGACGTGCTCTCCATCCCCGAGGCTCGAAGCATCGGGATCGCCGGCGAGTCCGTGGTGGTCAAAGAACCGATGATCATCATCTTCTACAACCAGGTGCACTTCATCAACCTGCGCATTCGGTGCGGCAACGACGACCTGCGCGACCTCGACTACGAGGGCTTCAACAAGATCGTGTGCCCGATCGTCGACGCTATCGAGCTGGCGATGTACCAGGAGCCCGTGCCCGCGCCCGTCAAGGAAGACGCTACGGAAGAAACCGAAGACGGCGAGGAGGAGAAGGCTCCGAGGGAGACCGGAGAGAAAGCGGCAAGCCCCACCGACGATGCCGAGCAGACCGAGGACACCGGCAACGGCGAGGAGGAGGAGGCGTCCGGCGACAGTGAGCCTGAGGACGCAACCGCGGAGAGCGCGCAGGAGGATCAAGCAGCGAGGCCTCGTCCGCCGAACCCCTGATTCCCCCGCCACCGGCCACCGAACCACCGATTCCTCTCCCGCCGAGCGAGGCCCTCAGCCCCTCCGATCCCTCCCCCATGCCTGCACCGAGAAAGAGGAGCGAGTTCCGATGCAACTAGAGACTCCTTCGCCCGACGAAGCACGGCGCACTGTCCATCAGACACACATTTTTTTCCCACGCGTGGACCCGGCCCAGGCGACGTGCTGCCCAACGCGGCGCAGGGCCTCGGAGAGCGCTACCGGTGCGGAGCTGACGTAACCGGCGCCATGGAACTCCAAATGGCCGAAGGCACCGACCCGTACATTCGGTCGACGGCCGACTGGATACGCTCGCGTTTCTCGCAGCCCGGGACAATATGTCCGGTATGGCGCGACGACCGCGACCACGGCGAAATCCCGGGAACCAACCGCTATTTCCGCGACAAAGACGAGTTCATCGAAGCCTTCGACATCGACGGCCTGGACCACATCGGGCACATCGGGGCACGCAACCTGACGCCCATCATCAAGGGGTTGATCTTTCCCTCGGAGTTCCGATCGGGTCCACCCGCCAACTACAACGAGCTGTACCGCCAGTTCCGCTTCACCGAAAACCCGTTGCCCGAGGACGTCGCCATCGAGATCTGCCTGCTCGACGAGGACATGGGTTCCCACGGGCAGGTCCCACAGGTGCGAATCATCGAAAAAGTGATGATCGGCGGCTGGGCACCCATGACGATCGACGAGCTCATCACGCAGAACATCATCGAAGGAGTCTCCGAGCATGTTGGGGAAATTGGAAGAATTGATTGGAAAGATCTGTTCGGATACTTCCGTCGCTAAAGCCGACTTCCAGCAGGGATACGGGTACGGGTATTCGTTCTCGAGCTACAACACCGATTTTCTTCACCGTCTGGGAGATGTCGGGCTACTACCGTTTTAGCTGGTCCGAACGTCACCCGAGCTGGCGGTTCACCATGGACACGCGCAACGAGACGCTGGCCAGCTACGTGCTGGTCACCCAGGTCGGTGCGCTGCGTCGCGCACGGCTGCGCCAGCGCCCCATCGTGATCCCGGGTGAGGCTCCCTCACCGGAACAGTGGAGAATCGCGGACACACGGTGGCCGCGGGTGAAGCGATACACGAGCGCCGCCGACCCGACGATGGTCGTCGAGTCGGTCAATAGCCTCGAGCTGCGTCAGACGCTCTTCGCCACGCAGTTCCCGTTGGAGGACTACGTCGAGTCCTTCATGGACCCGGACGCGAATCCCGTTCTCGACCCGTATCTCTCCTCTGTCGAGCCGCACCTGGAGCGCCTGCGCGACGCGGGCGTGAAGCTGCCGACGGACGACTCCTACTAGGAATGAGCTGGTCTTTCCTCCTCCATACGCGGCGAGCAACGAGGCACGTCAGGAGGGCACACCCCTGAGACGTCCTGGCAATACGCTGCACGCTCAGCATGTCTAAATGGGCACTGACGCGCTCAAACAAGAGACATCGCGCGCGTTTCAACGTAATCCGGTTGAGATTTCAGGAGCGACAATTTCCGCTCGCGTCACGTACCTATGAAGTGTCAAGCCCGGATATACTGAGCAAGCAACCGGCCTCGAGCCCGGCTCGCGCCCACTTCCGTCGACAACCAGGAGTCGCCCGTGCCCGCAACGCTCTCGATTAACGCCATCCGCGAAAGGTGCGTGAAGTTCGCTTACGACTGGAGCGATTGTGTGGGGGATGAGAAGCAGGACGGTCACGAGTTCATGCGCGAACTCATGAAGTGTTTCGGCATCACCAAGCGCAAAGCGATTTCCTACGAGAGGCGCTCAAACCGTGCATCGACGGGGCGCCAGGGATACATTGACGCTCTTATCCCCGGCAAGGCACTCATCGAGATGAAGTCCGCGGGGAAGGACCTCGATAGGGCTGAGGAGCAGGCTCTCGATTACATCCACGACCTCGCTGACGTCGAGACTCCACGTCTCCCTCATCATCAGCGACTTCCGCCGCATTCGGATCGTCGATCTCGACAGTGACATGATAGCAACTGACGGTTCTGGAGATGCCGGGCGCACGGAGTTTCGACTCGCCCAGCTTCCCGATCACGTCGACGACCTGAAGTTCCTCGCCGGATACGGAATGGTTCAGGTCGGTTCGCGCGAGCAGGAGGAGGCCTCGATTCGGGCCGCCCGCGTCATGGCCGACCTCTACGAGGCCCTGGACGGGTCGGGTTACAGCGATCACGAGGCCTCCATCTTCCTCATCCGCACGCTCTTTTGCCTCTATGGAGACGACGCCGGCCTGTGGGAACGCGACCTGTTCACGGAGTTTCTCGAGACCCGAACTCGCGAGGACGGCAGCGACCTCGGCGCGCAGCTCGCAGTCCTCTACCAGACGCTGAAAACACCCATGGAGCGTCGTCAGTCGACCCTCGACGAGCTGACCGCGCGTTTCCCGTACGTCAACGGCGGGATCTTCGAGGAGCAGCTCAACATCCCCAGCTTCTCCTCCACGATGCGTGACGAGCTCGTGCGCGCGTGCGCCTTCGACTGGTCGGGCATCAGCCCCGCCGTCTTCGGTTCCCTCTTCCAGGCCGTCAAGTCCCCCGAGGCCCGCCGCGAGCTCGGCGAACACTACACGAGCGAAACGAAACATCCTCAAGACGCTTGGCCCGCTCTTCCTCGACGACCTGCGTGAACGCTTCGCAGAACACACGCACGATCTCGCACAAGCTCAAGGAGCTCCGTCAAAGAGCTCGGAGACCTGCGGATCATGGATCCCGCCTGCGGCTGCGGCAACTTCCTGGTCGTCGCCTACCGGGCACTGCGCGGCCTCGACACGGATATCCTCAAACGTATCCGCGAACTGGAGCTCACCCGCAAGAATAACGACGAGTTCCAGGCCACGATGTTCTTCGATGACCGGGGAGAACACGCTGAGATCATGGTCCAACTGGATCACTTCTTCGGCATCGAGATCGAGGAGTGGCCGGCACGGATCGCGCAGACTGCCCTGCACTTGGCCCACCATCAGGCGAATCGCGAGATGGAGCGCCTCCTCGGCCAGGCCCCCTCGATCCTTCCCCTCAAGGCCTCCGCCCACATCACGATCGGCAACGCGCTGCGCACGGACTGGACACAGGTGTGCCCTCCGTCCCCATCCGTTAGGATCGTCGGCAATCCGCCGTTTATCGGCCAATCCTTGCGTTCCGAGGAGCAGACCGATGATCTCCGACTCGTGTGGGGCGATGGCTACGACGGCTACCTGGACTACGTGACCGGATGGTTTATCAAGGCCTCCCGCTTCTTCCAATCCGTCCCGAAACGGCGGTCGCTTCGCCTTCGTGTCGACGAACTCGATCGCGCAGGGCGCACCCGTCGCTGCCCTCTTCCGGCCCCTGCTCGAAGGGGGCTGGAGGATCCGTTTCGCGCACCAGACCTTCGCGTGGACGTCCGAGGCGCCGGGGGCGGCCGCCGTCCACTGCGTCATCACGGGCTTCGACCTGGGAGCACCGCACGAGAAGGCACGCCCCGTGCTCTTCACGTACTCCGACCCCAAGGCACAGCCCGAGGCCGTCCCCGTCGACCACATCAACCCCTACCTGGTCGAGGGCCCGACGTCTTTCGTCGACAGCCGCAGGACTCCTCTGCTCCGATGTCTTCCCGCAGTTCGTTTCGGCTCAAAACCGGCGGACGGCGGCAACCTCATCGTTGAGGCGGAGGACTATCCCCGCTTCGCGGCCGACCCGATCGCGGCGAAGTATCTGCGCCCCTTCCGCATGGGACGCGAGGTCGTTCGAGGCCTCGACCGCTGGTGTCTGTGGATGCACACGGAGGATTTCGATCCGTGTGACATTGACCGCAGCCCCATCTTGAAAGAACGAGTGCGAGCATGCGCCACTTTTTAGACAAGGATCAAAGAAGAAGGCAACGGTGCTGGGAGCTCAGACCGCTCACCTCTTCCAAGAGAATCACCAGCCGTCTGAGCCATACGTTGCGATCCCGCGCGTGGTGTCGGAGACGCGTCCCTTCTACACGGCAGCACATCTGAGTGAAGACGTGATCGCTGGCGATCAGCTCTACACCGCTCTCGATCCCGACGGCTTCCTTTTTGCCATTATTAGCTCCTCGATGTTCATTACGTGGCAGCGTGCTGTCGGCGGACACATGAAGTCGCGATCTGCGTTTTTCCAACAAGATCGTGTGGAACACCCTGCCGCTGCCCGAGGTATCGGACAAGCAGCGCGCCGAAATCATCGCGGCCGGCCAGGGGGTCCTGGACGCTCGCGCCGAGCAGCCTGGGGTGAGCCTGGCGGACATGTACAACCCGCTGGCGATGGCACCGAGCCTGCTCAAGGCTCACCGGGTCCTCGATCGCGCGGTCGACCGGGCCTTCGGCGCGAAGAAGCCCTTGGAGACCAACGAGGAACGCCTCGCGCTCCTCTTCAAGCGCTACCAGGAGATGACGGCGGCAGAGAGCTGATCGCACGTTTTCGACCGAGGTACCCCGGATGAGAAACGGGCGGGCCGCGCTTTCGCGCAGCCCGCCCGGCTCAGCAACAGCACTCAGTGCTTGGCGACGCTCACTGCGAGCTTGTCGCCGGCCTCGACCGTCAGCGACAGAGCGAGGGTCTCGGCGGCGATCATGTCGCGCCAGGTCTCCACGTCGGCCACGTGATCGGCGGGAACCGTCAGCGACAGGTCGATGCGGTCCGCGATGTGCAGGCCGGCGTTCTTACGCTCGTCCTGAACGGCGCGCACGACGTCGCGGGCGTAGCCCTCGGCCTCGAGCTCGGGGGTCAGCTCCGTATCGAGCACGACGAAGGTGCCCGATGCCAGCACGTCCGCGACCTGGCCCTCGGCGGCGTCCACGGAGGTGGACACGGAGAACATGTCGCCCGTGAGCACCAGCGGCGCCCCATCCAGCTCGACGGAGGCGAAACGGCACTCGCCGTCCACGACCTCCCACTCACCGGACTTCTGAGCCTTGAACAGCTGGCTCGTCAGCTTACGGACAGCCGGATCGAAGGCGCGCGGGTTCAGGGCGAGCTCGGTGCGGACGCTCAGGCCCGAGTCCTGCGGCGCGGAGAAGACCACGGACTTCACGTTCACCTCGGAGGCGATCAGGTCCGCGAAGGGCTCCAGCGCAGCGAAGTTCTCCGACACGACCAGCAGGGAGGCCAGCGGCTGGCGCACGCGCAGCTGATGCGTCTTGCGCAGCGCGTGGGCTGCCGACACGATCGAACGAACCTCGTCCATCGCGGCGACCAGCTCGGGGGCGTCCACGGCCTCGTCGATGACGGGGAAGTCGACGAGGTGCACGGACTCGCCGCCCGTCAGGCCGCGCCAGATCTCCTCGCTCAGCAGCGGCAGCAGGGGCGCCGCCAGCTCCATGAGCGTCACGAGAGCGGTGTACAGCGTGTCGAACGCGGCACCATCCTCGTCCCAGAAGCGCTGACGCTGGGTACGCACGTACCAGTTCGTCAGAACATCCAGGTACTCGCGGATCGCCTCGCACGCGCCAGCCACGTCGTAGCCGTCGAGCGCGCCGCGCACATCCTCCGCGAGGGTGCGGGTGTGGGCCAGCAGGTAGCGGTCCATCTGCGCCAGCGCGGCCACGGCCTCGGGCGACGACAGATCGATGCGCGAGGCCTCGTACCCCTCGCCCTTGTTGCAGGCGCCCGCGTACAGCGTGAAGAAGTAGTACGTGTTCCAGATGGGCAGCAGCACCTGACGGACGGTGTCGCGGATCGACTCCTCCTTGACGATCAGGTTGCCGCCGCGCACGACCGGGCTCGACATGAGGAACCAACGCATCGCGTCGGAGCCGTACTTGTTGAACACCTCGGCCACGTCCGGGTAGTTACGCAGCGACTTACTCATCTTCAGGCCGTCGTCACCCAGGACGATGCCGTGGGAGACGCAGGAGCGGAACGCCGGGCGATCGAAGAGCGCGGTCGCCAGGACGTGCAGCGTGTAGAACCAGCCGCGCGTCTGACCGATGTACTCGACGATGAAGTCGCCCGGGTAGTGGTTCTCGAACCACTCCTGGTTCTCGAACGGGTAGTGCACCTGCGCGAAGGGCATCGAGCCGGACTCGAACCAGCAGTCGAACACGTCGGAGATGCGACGCATCGTCGACTTGCCCGTCGGGTCGTCCGGGTTCGGGCGCGTCAGGGAGTCGATGAAGGGACGGTGGAAGTCCGTGACCTTCACGCCGAAGTCGGCCTCGAGCTCCGCGATGGAGCCGTAGACGTCCGTGCGCGGGTAGGCCGGATCGTCCGAGACCCACACGGGGATCGGCGCGCCCCAGAAGCGGTTACGCGAGATCGACCAGTCGCGGGCGCCCTCCAGCCACTTGCCGAAGATGCCGTCCTTGGTGTGCGCGGGGGTCCAGGTGATCTCCTGGTTGAGCTCCACCATGCGGTCGCGGATCTCGGTCACGCGGACGAACCACGAGGACACGGCCTTGTACATGAGGGGCTTGCGGCAGCGCCAGCAGTGCGGGTAGGAGTGCACGTAGGACTTCTCGCGCACCAGCACGGCGCGGATCTCGGGGGCGCGGCGCGCGATCGGGCCACCCTGCTCGCGCAGGTCGGCGACCACGTAGCGGTTCGCGTCGAAGATCTGCATGCCCTCGTAGTCGCTCACCTCGGAGGTGAAGACGCCGCCCTCGTCGACGGGCAGGACCACGCCGATGCCGTACTCCATGCACGTCCACATGTCGTCCTCACCGAAGGCGGGAGCCTGGTGGACGAGGCCGGTGCCGTCCGTGGTCGTCACGTAGTCGGCGGCGATGATCGACCAGCCGTTGGGGCCGGGGGCGCACCCTCAGCGCGGCGCTCGGGGGTGTCGAAGTAGTCGTAGATCGGGTGGTAGTGGATGCCCACCAGCTCCGAGCCCTTGTAGGTGGCCACGACGGTGGGTTCCTCGCCCAGCTCCTTGGCGTAGGAGGGGATCAGGTCGGTGGCGATGAGGACGCGCTCGCCCGCGAGGACACCCTCGTGGTCGGAAGCAACCTCAACGAGGGAGTACTCGATCTGCGGGCCCACGGCGACGGCCGAGTTCGAGGGCAGCGTCCAGGGCGTGGTCGTCCAGATGAGGGCCAGCTCGGGGCGCGCCGAGTCCTCGCGCAGCTTCGTCTCGAGGCGCAGGCCCACCGTCACCGTGTTGTCGGTGCGGTCCTGGTACACGTCGTCGTCCATCTTGAGCTCGTGGTTGCTCAGCGGCGTGCGGTCGTTCCAGCAGTAGGGCAGGACGCGGTGGCCCTGGTAGGCCAGGCCCTTGTCGTAGAGCTGCTTGAACGCCCAGATCACGGACTCGGTGTAGGACATGTCGAGCGTCTTGTAGTCGTGCTCGAAGTCCACCCAGCGGGCCTGGCGGGTGACGTACTCTTCCCATTCCTTCGTGTAGCGCAGGACGGAGGAGCGGCAGGCGGCGTTGAACGCCTCGATGCCGACGCCACCCTCGCGGGTGATCTCGGTGACGTCCTCGATGCCGAGCTGGCGCTGGGCCTCGAGCTCGGCGGGCAGGCCGTGCGTGTCCCAGCCGAAGCGGCGCTCGACGCGGTGGCCCTTCATGGTCTGGTAGCGGCCCACGACGTCCTTGACGTAGCCGGTCAGGAGGTGACCGTAGTGGGGCAGGCCGTTGGCGAAAGGCGGGCCATCGTAGAACACGAACTCGTTGGAGCCATGCTCGCCGGCGTCGCGCATCTCAATGGACTTGCGGAAGGTGTCGTCGCTGGCCCAGAACGCCAGGGTGCCCTCTTCCATCGCGGGGAAGGAAGGGCTGGGGTCCACCTCGTCTTGCCGGTGGCGGGGGTAGAAGCCGTGCTTCGTCATGAGTGTCCTCGTCTCGCGCCTATACAGGGACGAGGACCGGCGTCGCCGGCACCCGCGGTACCACCCCGCTTGCCGCTCCCTCGCCGGGCGCGGCCGCTTCGTTTGGGCTGTGTCGGGCCCTCCCGTCCGGTTCTACTGGAGGGAACGAGGCCGTGGCCGGCTCTCGCGCCCTCTTTCTTCCGGATGCTCCCCGGTGATACCCCGCGGGAGCGGGCCGGATCGTAGCGAAAAACCAGTGTAGCGAAGAAACTCGCGAGCGCCCACTGGGCGGAGCGTCTGCCTGCACACAGCGAAACCGCGAGCGCTCCGTCGTCGCGTGCGCGGGATCGCCGTCTGGTGGGCCGTGGTCGGCGAGTGCTCGAGGGTGCTCGGGACTCCTGTCCTAGAGTTGTGGGGTGAGTGTGATGGAGACGAAACGCCCTGCGCGTCCCTGGGGTGCGCTTGTCGGCGCGCTTGTGTTGGTGGCGCTGATTGCCGTGTGGGCCACGCAGGGAACCCTGGCCGGATCGGGCCTGCCCGTTGGTCGCGCGGCGACGATCGCCGTGGGCATGACCCTGCAGGCGATTCCCTTCCTGCTGTTGGGCGTGTTCGTTGCCGAGCTCATCGAGGCTTTCGTCTCCCCCGCTCTGATCGCGCGCGTGTTTCCGACGAACCCGGTGGCGTCCGTGTTGACCGCTCTCGTCGCGGCTTTCCTTCTTCCGGTGTGCGATTGCTCGGCGGTGCCGATCTTCCGTTCGCTGCTGCGCAAGGGCGTTCCACTGTCGGCGGCGACCACTCTCATGCTGGCATCCCCCGCGATCAATCCCCTGGTGATCGCATCGACGTATTACGCGTTCGGCTCGTGGGCGATTGTGGGTGCGCGTATCGGCCTGAGCATCATCGTCGCCGTGTCGGTGGGCCTGTCGATGCTGGCTTCTCCACCGAGCGCCCTGCGCGAGGAAGCCCACGTCCACGACGGGGACTCGTGCGGATGCGACGGCGGCTGCGAGACGCCGGACCGCTCGTTCTCTGGCATCCTTGGCGCGACTGGCCATTCCTTCGGGCGGATCCTGCCCTACCTGCTGGGTGGCGTGGCCGCCTCGACTGCGGCGCAGGTGTTCTGGCCGGTGTCGTCCCTGCTCGCGGGCTTGCCCGCGCCCGGCGCGCTGGCGCTCATGATGGCGGCGGGCTTCGCCCTGTCGCTGTGTTCCTCGTCGGACGCGGTGATCGCGCGCTCGCTGGCCTCCCTCGCGCCGCAGGGCGCGCTCATGGGGTTCATGGTCTACGGCCCGATGATGGACGTGAAGAACGTGGCGCTGCTGTCCTCGCAGTTCCGCGGCGCGTTCGTGCTTCGCCTGTTTGCGACCGTCACGTGCGTCGCCGCCGCCGTCATTGGTGGCGCCTGGTGGATGGGGGTCCTCGCGTGAAGCTCATCGACCGCATCGCCCCCGTCCTCGAGTCGCTCTCCTCGCATCCCTCGGCGGCGTGCTGCTGTGGCTCGCTATGTCCGGCCGCTACGCGTCCTTCGTGCCCCCGTCGGCACGATTGGGCATCATCGCATCCAGCATCGGCCTGTTTCGCCTGCGCGCTCGCACTCTCCGCGCGCATCGACGCCGGCGAACACGACAGCGCCGATCGACAGACACGGTACCTCCCTACCGGGCCACGACGCGGGCCTCGTCGCCCTCCTGGCGGCAGCCCTGCTCATCCTCCCCTTCCGTGTCTCCCCTCCGAGCTGGCCGCGGGCGCGATTGGCGCACGCCCCGCCTCTGGCGGATCCACCATCGACGCGGGCACCGACGATTCGACCCGAGGACACCCCCGGGGATTCCAACGACGCGGCGAACGGGGGCGCAAACCCCTGCCACCGGGAGTGGCAGCCAGAACGCGGGCGCGGGGCAGGCCTCGTCGAGCGCAAAGCTGGAGCTGACGACCGAGAACTTCTACTCCCAGGTGGAGGAGCTGATCGCCAACGGACGCGCGCACGACGGTCAGCGCGTCGAACTGACTGGGCTTCGTCCTCAGTGCCCGAGGCCGCGAGCGCCCAGGCGTCGATTCCGCGCGTGACGGATGAGGAGAGCTTTTGCGGTGGCGCGTATGGCTATTTGGTGTTGTGCGGCGGATGCGTATCCGGTTGGTTTTTGCGGTGCGGTGGGCTGGGGCCTGCTCCTGCGGCTGATAGCTGGGGCATGTGAGCGGTACGTTGCGGTGCGCGGCGGGAAGGCGCTGGTCATTGAGGCTGATTCGGTGACGCCGGCACAGGCGCCGAATCCGGAGTTCGTGGTTCAGACGCGCTAAACACAAACATTCTAGTGACCTAGTTCACTATCATCTGTTTATGTCCGTTACTTCGGACACAAAATTGGCGCGTACGGGTGAGTGAAGCGCACACGGCAGGCGCGGGCGCATCACCACACCTTCAAGGATGAAGACATGTCATCGACAACCACACTCACACCCCGCGAGAAGCAAGCGAGGCGCTACGCAACGACTCTCGCTCTGATCGCCACCCTCGGCCCCTTCTTCTACGGATTCGAGGGCATGGTCCTCAACGCCGCCATCAAGGCCGTGGGATCCACCTTCGAGCTCGGCCCGATCCTGCAGGGCGTTGCGGGCGCGGCAGGTGTTATCGGCGGCCTGATTGGCGCCCTCGCCGCGGGACGTATCTCCGACAAGATCGGCCGCAAGACCACGCTCATGTGGGTCGGTCCCTTCCTGCTTTTTGAGGCCCTCCTCGGCCCCATCTCTCCCCTACTCGGTAGCCTCGGCTATCCCTTCCTACTCCTGACCCGCATCATTGGCGGCATCGGCTTCGGCGCGGCGACCACGGTTGCCCCCGGCTACGTCGCTGAGATCGCACCCGCAGACATCCGCGGGCGCCTCATCGGCTTCCGCCAGCTCGCGATCATCCTGGGCTTGTTCTTCGCCGGCCTCATCAACACGGCGGTCGTCTCGATCACGGGCGGCGCTGCCAAGCCGGCGTTCGGCGGCCTCATGACCTGGCAGGTGCTCTTCGCCTGCCTCATCATTCCGGCCCTGCTCTTCGTCGTCTTTACGGCGAAGATTCCAGAGTCTCCCCGTTACCTCGTCTCCGTGGGCCGCACCAAGGAGGCCGAGGAGATCCTGGCCAAGCTGTCCGGCGAGGAAGACCCCGCTGATCGAGTCAAGGCCATCGCCCAGTCCCTGACGATCACGGGCGGCGCGAAGCTCTCGATCGGACAGATCCTGTCCTCGCAGTGGCGCGGCCTCGTGTTTGTCGGCATGGCGATCGCGGCATTCCAGCAGCTCACCGGCATCAACGGCGTCTTCTTCTACTCGAACTCCCTGTTCGCCGCCGTCGGCTTCACCGAGTCCATGGCCCTGGCCCAGACGCTGCTCATCACCGCATTCAAGATCGTCGGCGTCCTGTCGGGCATCATGCTGGTGGACCGCGTGGGCCGTAAGCGCATGCTGATCTACGGCGGCACCCTCATCTTCGTGTCGCTAGGCATCGTGGCGACGGTCTTCACCATCGCGCCGACGGTCGACGGCAAGCCGGACGTCGCAGACTCCCCCGTCCTGGCATTCCTGGCGGTCGCAGCCCTGTGCACGTTCCTGCTCGGATTCACCTCCTCGTGGGGTCCCATCTTCCATCGTCATGGGCGAGATGTTCCCCAACTCGATCCGCGGCGGCGCCATGTCGCTCGCCTCGGGCGCCGACTTCCTCGTCAACTTCCTGGTCGTCCTCCTCTTCCCCTTCCTCATCGGCTGGTCGCCGGCCGGCACCTACTGGATCTACTGCGCGTTCGGTGTCCTCGCGGTCATCTTCACGGCGAAGTTCCTCACCGAGACCAGCGGCGCCGAGCTTGAAGACATGGACAAGGTCGTCGCCCAGAAGTGAGCGCTCTCCCCTTCGATTTCAACGACGAAAAGACACTGCAATGACTGATACGACTCGGGACATTCCCGACAACGTGCGCAACGTCCTGGTCATCATGACCGACCAGCACCGCACCGACACGATCGGTTGCCTGGGCAACCCCCACGCGCAAACCCCCGTCATCGACGCGATGGGCGAATCGGGCTTCGCCTTCACCCATTGCTTCACCCCCACGGCTATCTGCACGCCGGCTCGCGCCTCCCTGCTGACCGGCAAGCGCCCGGGCAAGCACCAGGTGCTGGCCAACCCCGAGTGGAACATCGCCTACCAGGTCTCGATCCCCGAGGGGACATGGACGTACACGCAGGAGCTGCGCGACGCCGGCTACAACGTCGGCATCGTCGGCAAGTACCACTGCGGCTACAACCTGCCCGACAAGTTCGGCGCGGACGACGACACATACTGGGGCGCCGAAAACCCGGTCGCCAACGAGAAGTACGTCGCCTGGCTCGAGGCCAACAATCTCCCGCCGGTGCGTGCACACGACCTGTGGCGTGGCAAGCTGCCCGGCGGGCGCGACGGGCACATCATCGCCGCGCGCCTCGACCAACCCGAGGAAGCCACCTTCGAGCGCTTCCTGGCGGACCGCGCGATCGAGAAAGCTGCGCGAGTACGCCGCCGACTGGAAGGACTCGAGCAGCCCTTCTGCCTCGACGTGCACTTCTTCGGCCCCCACCTGCCCTACTTCCTGCCCGACGAGTGGTTCGACCTCATCGATCCAAACGACGTCGAGCTGCCGGAAAACTTCGGCGACTCCCTCATCGGCAAGCCCCCGATCCAGGAGAACTACGCGACCTACTGGTCCACGTCCTCGTTCACGAACGAGCAGTGGAAGAAGCTCATCGCGGTCTACTGGGGCTACACGGCCATGATCGACTTCGAGATCGGGCGCATCATGGACGTGGCGCGCGAGCTGGGCATCCTGGACGACACGGCGGTCTTCTTCTGCGCGGACCACGGTGAGTTCACGGGTTCACACCGCCTCAACGACAAGGGCCCGATGATGTACGACGACATCTACAACGTCCCCTTCATCGCCCACATCCCCGGCGTCTCGACCGTGGGTCGCTCCGACGCATTCGTCTCCCTCATCGATCTGCCGGCCACGGTCCTCGACATCGCGGGCCTGGACACCTCGCTCGTGGAGGACGGCCGCTCGATCGTGGACCTGACGCGCGGCGGACAAGGTCGAAGGCTGGCGCGAGGACATCGTGTGCGAGTTCCACGGCCACCACTTCCCCCTCCAGCAGCGCATGCTGCGCACGCGGGACTTCAAGCTCGTCATCAACCCCGAGTCGATCAACGAGCTCTACGACCTGCGACTGGATCCGGCGGAGATGAACAACGTGTACACCGTGCCCGTCTACGACGAGATCCGCAGGGAGCTGGCCACGAACCTGTACCTGCAGCTGCGTGAGCGCGGGGATCACTCCTTCGCCAAGTGGATGGCGGCGATGACGGACTTCGACATCCCGCTGGTGAACACGGCTCGCTCCGACCTCGACGAGGTCACGAGCGACTAACCCCCTGCCTCGGCGGCGGGAGGACACGCATGATCCCGCCGCCGAGGCCAACGCGCCCCTGCACACCCCACACAGTGACGCGTATCATAGAAAGTGTCAACGAGGCCGAAGCGCCCCGAGCGGACACCAACGACGAAGCGCCGGGAAGGAGAGGCATGCACTACCCCACACGCAGACCACTACCCACCCTCGAAGACCGCATCGTCGCCCACCTGGCCAAAGCCCCCGCAACGCGCTCCCAGCTGTGCGAGGCCCTCGACACCTCACGCACGAACCTGGGGCGCGCGCTCACCACCCTCCTCGACGAGGGATCGGTGACGCCCGTGCGCACGAACGCCCCCGGACGAGGCCGGCCCACCCAGCTCCTCACACTCAACTCATCGGCGGCACACTGCGTCGGCCTGAACGTCACGCGCACGTCGTGCGCGGGCGTCATGCTCTCGCGCGCCGGGACCGTCCTGGCCGCCGTTCATATCGTCTCCCCCGCCTCTCCCTCCCTCCAGCTCTCTCTCGAGCAAACCTGCGAGGCTCTGGCCGCGAGCGCGGCCCGTCAAGGAATCGACACTCGACGGTGCGCGCAGTGGGCGTGGGTGTTCCCATTCCGATGGGGCGTAACGCCAGGCTCTCCTCGGACGCGTACCCGACCATGGAGGAGCTCAGCGAGCTCACGCGTCGCTGGTGGGCTCCTCTCCCGATCGTCGACAACACCGTGCGCATGGCGGCGCTCGCGGAGGCCCTGTGGGGCGCGGGCGCGGACATGTCCTCGTTCATCTATCTGCGACTGTCGGGAGGAGTGGGCGGCTGCGTCGTCTCCGATTTTCGCCTCGTTGGCGGGGCGGGCGGTCTTGCCGGGGAACTGGGGCACATGACGGTGGGTGCCAACGACTCACCCTGCGCCTGCGGCAAGCGCGGTTGCCTCGAGACGCTGGCTTCCGTCCCGGCGCTGTGCGAGCGCGCGGGCGTTGCCGATATTGCTCAGCTGCGAGCCGCCGTATTGTCCGGCGATACGCGTGCGCGCGAGGCCCTGGAGCAGGCTGCCCAGGCTGTCGGCTATGTCTTGGGTTCGGCCGCGCTCCTCATTAACCCTCGGGGCCATCATCGTGGCCGGCGAAATCGTCGACGCGTTTCCCTCCCTGCGATCCGACATCGCGGCCGCCATGCATAGGGAGCTCATTCCCGTCATGGAGTGGGACATCGACGTCGTGGGGGCATCGCTGGGGCCTTTGGGTGCCGCTCAGGCCAGCGCGTACATTGCCGCCCACCCCTCCGACGAGGACACAGCCTCTGCGCACTGCACTGAAGAAGCCTTACCCGGGGAGGCGGGGCTGGCCTCGTCGATGGAGGCGCGCACCGATCGCGGGGCAGGCCGTGACGCGCTCGATCCCCTTCTCCGTCGTCACCAAACCGACGGGGGCAGCCTGCAACCTGGACTGCCAGTACTGCTTTTTCCTGTCCAAGGAGCTGCTCTACGACGCGGCGGCGCAGACCATGTCCGAGCAGACCTTGGAACGTTACGTCGAGGCGTTCCTGGAGTCGAGCCCCGACGGCGAGGTCACGATGCTGTGGCAGGGCGGGGAGCCGACCCTGCGCGGCCTGCCTTTTTTTGAGCGCCTCATCGAGCTGTGTGAGCGCTACCGTCGCCCCACCCAGCGCGTGCGTCACGCGCTACAGACCAATGGCACGCTGGTGACCGACGAGTGGGCCCGCTTTTTCGCGGACCACGACTTCCTCGTGGGCGTGTCCATCGACGGTCCCGCTCCCCTGCACGACGCCTACCGGCTCAACCGCGGCGGGCGCGGCACACACGCGATGGTTGTGCGCGGCTGGGAGGCCCTCGCCCGCGCGGGCGTGGAGACGAACATCCTGTGCACGGTCAACGCCGCGAACGAGGACCACGGGGAGCAGGTGTACCGCTACTTCCGCGACGATCTGGGGGCCCGCTACCTGCAGTTCATCCCCGATCGTCGAGCGCGTGCGCGCCGCCGACCTGGCCCAGGCCGAGCGCGGCTGGCGCTCCGGGACCTCGGCGCTCCTGTACCGCCAGGACGGGGACTGCGTCACCAGCCGTTCCACGTCCCCCGCCTCCTACGGGCGCTTCCTGTGCGAGGTGTTCGACCAGTGGCTGGCCGCCGACGTCGGCGAGGTCTTCATCCAGGACGTGGATTCAACCCTGTCGGCCATGTTTGGCTCGGCCACGGTGTGCGTGCACGCGCCCCAGTGCGGGGCGAACATGGCGATGGAATTCAACGGCGACGTGTACGCCTGCGATCACTGGGTGGAGCCGGATTGGTTGGTCGGCTCGATCAACTCCTCGTCCTTCACGCAGCTGGCGGCCTCGGACAAGATGCGTGACTTCGCGCGTCTCAAGCCCGACCTGGACAACGAGTGCCGCGCATGCCCGCACCTGCGGCTCTGCTGGGGCGGGTGCCCGAAAGACCGTTTCGTGCGCCACGGCAAATCCACGCATAACTACCTGTGCGAGGGGTACCGGGCGTTTTACGAACACGCCACCCCAGCCCTGCGCGCGATGGGCATGCTGATCGCGGCGGGCAGGCCGGCCTCGGACATCATGGACCCCGCGGTCTCTACCTCCCTCGGACTATCTCTCACCACACCTATTCGGAAATGACCAATGATTGTTGAAGCGCTCCTCATCGGCGCATTCGTCGGCATCGTCGTCGGCTCGCTCGGCGCGGGAGGCGGCATCTTGTCGGTGCCGATCCTCGTCTACATTCTTGGGCAGGATCCCCACCAGGCGACGGGCCTGTCCCTCATCATCGTGGGGCTGACGGCCGCCGTCTCGCTGGCGACGCGCGCACGCAGCGGGAACGTCGCGTGGCGCGAGGGCGCTCTGTTCGCCCTGGCGGGCCTCGTGGGCACGTGGGCGGGATCGGCGCTCGGCCCGCTCGTCTCGGCGCGTGCCCTCATGCTCTCCTTCTGCGCTCTCCTGGGAGCGGTCGCGCTCTTCATGGTGCGCTCCCAGCTGCGCCCATCTGCCTCATCCTCTTCAGACGAGGCCGGGGGTGCCGCTGACGTTCATGGGTCCTGGACGTTCGCGACCGTGTGCCGGGTCGTCGCTCTGGCGACGCTGACGGGTTTCCTCACGGGATTCTTCGGCGTCGGCGGCGGGTTCGCGATCGTGCCCGCGCTGCACCTGGCGCTGCGCTACCCGATGAAGCGGGCATCCGCGACGTCCCTGCTGGTCATGGTGATCACCGCCGTCTTCGGGCTGGCCTCGCGTACTCTCGCGGGCACGCTGACGATCACCGCCGAGGCCGGGGTCATGGTCGCGCTCTTCACCGCGGCATCGATGGGAGGCGGCATCGTGGGAGCCAAGCTCACCAAGAGAGTCTCGAACCGGGTTCTCGGCCTGGTCTTTGCGGCGCTCCTCGTGTGCGTGGCCGCCTCGACGCTGGTAGCAACGCTCGTTTAAAGGGCGCGCGAGACGGATTGTGTCTCGCGCGCCCTCAACGCTCAGCTGTCGGTCGTTCCTTCGCCCCTGGGTGGAGGTGTCCGCACTGCCCTGGCTTCCAGACTTGCTGCCGGGGCCTCGGCCTCCCTCCGGGGAGGTCCCGGCGGGTGCTGCCGTTATCGCCCTGCTCACCGCCAGGCCCCTGCTGCTGGCCGTTGCCCGGACCTTGCTGACCGCTACCGGGACCTTGCTGGCCGCCGGGGCCCTGCTGCTGGCCGTTACCCGGACCTTGCTGGCCAGTGCCGGGGCCGAAATCCTCGCCCTCGTCGCCGTAGCCCTGGTCGCTGACACCGTCCTCGTAGCCCTGCTCATAGAAGTCCTGACCATCACCCACGACGGCCGCATGCGTGATGATGCCCGCGCCGAAGCCGACGGACAGCACCGCAGCTGCGGCGCCGGCGATGGCCGCGCGCTTGCCCCACGAGGTCTTCTTCGATGCAGGCTCGACTGTCGCGACGCTAGCCGCCACGGCCTCGCCGCCGGCCTGGTCACCGACAGAAGCTCCCGCGACCGACTCCAGGGGCGTACCAGCAAACGCATTGCTGGTCTCCTCCTGGGTGACGGGAGGCATCTGCGCCGTTTCCGTCTGCGCCACGTGCGCGGGCAGGACCTCGGTCTGCTCCGAGGCCTGCGCCTCCGACTGGGGCAGGATCGAGGTGCGCTCGGTGTCACCCTGCCGGGTTCTTGTTGTCGTCCGCCATGGGGACGCTCCTTTCTGCTGATGTGTGCATCATTGCTTCGCAGATTAGGGACGACAACTAAGCGGACGTTATGGCGAAACTGTGAAAACGCTATGAAATTACAGGTGTCGCACATCACTTTCTGGAGCTTGATTTATTTGTCAGCTCACAACTATCCTGCAACGTTCGCCACCCGACGATCACGCTCACGAGGTGCCACATGTCCATCAAGACTCTCCCCACGATCCTGTTTGCCACGGCAACCGCACTCGCTCTCACCGCCTGTGGGTCAGCCTCGACCCCTTCCACCCCCACCGCGAGCGCCGAGGCCTCCTCCGCGGCTGCGACAGACCCGTCGACCGCGCCCATGTCCGGCATTATCTTCGCCGCCGCCGACGACGGCATCGACACGACGGTCACCACCGTGCGGGCCATCGACCCGGCATCGGGCACGATCACAGCGACGCGTACCTTCACCTTCCGAGCGAGTACCTGTCCGCACCGGGGTACATGTGCGAGTATATGCAGTGCTACTCCCCGACTTCTCACGCATGATCGTCGCGAACAACGACGGCGAGAACGAAAAAGGTCGCCGTGGTCTCCACGAACGGCACGCTCACCGTCCTCAATGACGCGATCCCGACGCCGAGCGGACACACCCCCGTGTCCAATCACTTCGCCCAATTCGGCCCCGACGGAGCCATCTACGTGGCCCACATCGACAAGGACGCCGCATCGGATCGCGTCGGTACAATCTACCGTTTCCCCTCAGAAACTGAAGCGCCCGAGGCCGTTCCCACCGACTTTACGGTCGAAAACTACGCGCGATTCCAAGTCATGCCCGACCCTGTCCATCCATCGCACCAAAAACCGCGGTGTGGGTCGCCAACGAGGCCGGCGTTGGATGTTTCGGCGCGGACGCCGTCACCCCCGACGGCACGTGCTTCACGATCGACCAAGGCACCATCTACTCCAAGCCGGGCACGCCTCTCGCCCAGACCACCCCGGAGGACCAGACACTGCTCGTTTCCAACTGGACAAAGGTCAGCCTGCCCAGCCTCGAGAGCACTCACACCATCGAGGGATGGCTCGCCGTGAGCCCCGACGGCACGCAGATGGCACTATACGCGTCGCCCAAGGACGCCTTCTCCGACCTCTCACTGCACATCTTCGTCGCCCCCATCACAGGCGGCGAGGCCACCCAGATCACGACGACCACCGACGACGTCCCGGGCGTCGTGAGCATCCTGGGCTGGACTCAGTAGAAGACCCGAGGCCGGGGACGAGACGCGCACCCCATCGCGCGAGTGTCCCCGGCCTCGTTCCTATGCTGTTAGCGCGCGGGCTCTACTCTGCGGCTTTCCGAGCCACGAGCGTGTTCGTCGCCTGTGCTACCGGGCGCACGATCATCGAGTCGATGTTGACGTGGGAGGGGCGCTCCAGGGTCCACACGATCGCCTCGGCGACGTCTTCGGCGACGAGCAGGGCGGCAACGCCCTCGTAGACGCGGTCGGCGGCCTCCTTCGAGCCGAGGCGGTTGAGGGAAAACTCCTCGGTGCGCACCATGCCGGGCGCGATCTCGATGATGCGCACGGGCTCACCCACCAGCTCCTGGCGTAGCGTGTTCGCGATAATGCGCTCGGCGTGCTTGGCGGCGACATACCCGCCGCCTCCCGGATAGGTGTCGTGGGCGGCGGTCGAGGTCAGGAAAACGAGGTCTCCCCCGCGCTCGCGCATCCCCGGCAGGAAGGCACGCGAGCAGTGCAGGGCGGTGAGCACGTTGCGCTCAAACATCGCGCTCCACCTGGCCGGATCTCCCTCCGCAACCCGGTCCACGCCGATGGCTCCGCCGGCGTTGTTGACGACAGCATCCACGGGGCCGCCCTCCAGGACACGTGCGGCCATCTCCTCCACCTGCGCCTCATCGGTCAGGTCGGCTGCCCAGTATTCGCAGCCAATCTCGGCGGCGAGGGCCTCCAGACGCTCGCGGCGCCGGGCCACGGCGACAACCTTCCACCCCCTCTGCGCCAACAGGCGGGCGGTTGCCTGCCCGATTCCGGTGGAGGCTCCAGTGACGACGACGCGGCGAGAAATGCTCATAGGGCAACAGTAATATCCCCGGGAACGCACCGTCGTGCACGCCCGGGGATACTCGCCGATGTCTCAGCCGTTGGGCAGTCCGTAGGCCTTGTGGATCAGCCAGATCGGGTGGACAACGTTCGCGCCCGTGGCCGTGCGCAGCTGCCAGCGGCACGTCTCCGTGTCGCAGGCCGCCAGCTCGGCGTTGACCTGCTTGATGAAGTCGAAGACGGGGGCGCCCACGGCCTGGGCGATCGCGTACTTCTCCTTCTTCATGCCGTACGTGCCCGCGATACCGCAGCAGGGCTGCTCAGAATCCTTGACGGTCACGCCGGGGATCAGGCTCATGAGCTCGATCGCCGGCTTGCCCAGGCCCTGGGACTTCACCTGGCAGGGCGCGTGGTACGGGATGGTGACGTCGATGCGCTGGAAGTTCGTGTCCAGCTCGCCCTTGTCGTACAGGTGCAGCAGGAACTCGCTGATGTCCCACGTGCGGCTACCCACGTCGCGCAGCTCCGGGGTGTCCATCTCGAGGATCTCGTGGGCCTCGTGACGCAGCATGCCGCCGCACGAACCCGACGCGGAGATGATCGGGAGCATCGCGGTTGACGCTGCGCAGGTCGTTGGTCAGCTTGGACACATACTTGCGCGCGTCGTCGTACAGGCCGTTGGACTGCAGGGCCAGGCCGCAGCAGCCGTGCTTGGGAACCAGGACCTCGTAGCCCAGGTGCTCGAGCACCATGACCGAGTGGATCGAGGTCTCGACCTCGAAGTACTGGCCGGCGCATCCGTGGAAGAAGATCACCTGGCCGCGCGTGCCGGAGTTCGGCAGCGGCTTGTGCTTCTGAACCAGGACTCGAAGGTGCGTCCGTACGCGCGCGGCATGGGTGCCGAGCGGTGCACGCCGATGATAGCCTCCATCGCCAGGCGAATCGGCTTGACGTCGAGCGCCCAGTTAGCGATGGGGGCGACCGGGGTCATCATGGTGCCGATCAGGGAGGTGCGGCCGATGAGGCGGTCGCGCAGCGGAATGCCGTGCGCTTCCTTCATGGCGGTGCGGCGGTGGTGGATGATCTCGGTGACCTTCACGCCCTGGGGGGCACACGAGCGAGCAGGTGCCGCACGAGGAGCAGTGGTCGATGGACTTGTCCACCATCTGCCCGTCCTTGCGGAAGCGCTCGGCCTGCGGGCCGGAGTACTTGGGGCCGGCGAACAGGTCGGTGACGCGCATGACCGGGCACTGGGTCTCGCAGATCGTGCACTTGACGCAGGAGTCGAGGCTCGCGCGCAGCGCGGCGTCACCACTCAGGGCGAAGACGTCTTCTTCCTCCACGCCCGGGCCCATCAGCGTTGACATTTCCAGGGTCATTTCAGTTCCTCCACGATCGAGTCGACGGCCGCGAGCGCGCTGGCCAGCGCGATTCCTTCGCCGCTCTTTTCACGCCAGCGGGTGGCGCCGGCCAGGTTGCCCCCGGCCGCGTACAGGTTCGGGCACACGGGCGCGCCTTCCTCGTCCAGGACGCGCATATTGTCGTCGACGGCGAGGCCGGCCAGGAAGAGGGGCTGGTCCTCGCCCCAGAAGTCGGCGTGCAGGAGCTGTCCGGAGGCGCCCATGACGGGCAGCCCGCAGACGGTCTCTCGCACGGTGCCGTAGGGAGTCCATGTCGAGGCGCCGGATTCGAAGCCGCCGGCGCTAGGATGAGGATCGGGTTTCCACGATCGTGGAGCGTCCCCGCGCTGGCGTATTCGACGGCGCTCACGCGTCCGCCTGCCGTGTGCACGGCCTTGATCGGGGATCCGAGGATGACGCGGCACTTGTCGGAGGCGATGCGGGTCAGCAGGGCGTTGAGGCGCATGCCGGGCACCGACGGGGGCTGGATCGGGATCTCGAAGACGGGGTGTCCGAGCTTGTCCGCCAGGTCACGCCAGGCATTCGGGTCGTCGAGGCCGAGGACGGCGGGCAGGCCGACGATCTCTCCATCTTCGAGGAGGGGGCGGATCTGGTCTGCCAGGCGCGCGCGGTTCTCCTCGCGGTCGAGGCTGCGCGCGTGGTTGGTGCCGGTCGAGTCGACCTCACCCTCGCGCACGACGTAGTCGACGGACAGGGCGCGCGCCTTGATGGGGCGCCGTCGGGGCCGTTCTGGCGTGTCAGGTTCTCGGCGACGAGGCCGGGGTAGAAGTCCTTGAAGCGCGTCAGTCCGACGATGGCGTAGCGGGCGCCCGCCTGGGGAATGCCGGCCTCCATGGAGGGCGGGATCAGGCAGGTGGGGCGGAGCGCGCCAACACCGGTGGGGATGCGCACGTTGCGGGTCTCATCGCCGATGAGCACATCGGAACCGACGAGGTCACGCAGCCACGCGACGGATGCGCCGACGAAGTCGGGGGTGACGTGGCTGTAGGGGTGGGTCGGGCGAGAGGCTACGTGGCCTTCCAGAGCCTCCAGGGGCTTTTCGACCGGCTCGGGGCGGTAGCCGAGGATGTCGACCGTGCCCGTGCCGAGCTGGATGCCACCCACGCCCTTAGTCACGAGGGTGACGCTCAGTCCCGCGTCGGCTGCCTTGATTGCTGCGGCCAGGCCTGCCAGGCCAGCGCCGATAACGACGACGTCCCTCATCGAACAACCTCCTCGCTGGGTGCGGGCAGGTGCTCGACGTCGAGCGTGCCCTCGTGAATCCAGGCGTCCAGTGCGGCCTGCCTGGCTTGCTTGCCGAACATGATGGGCCACAGGCCGATCCAGCGGTTCTTCAGGAAGAGACGCAGGAGGGAGTTGGCGCGCATCGAGTCGATGTCGCCGCGCTCGTGGGCGATGCCCGCGGCGCGCTGGGAGCAGAATCCGCCCTGACAGGGGCCCATGCCCAGGCGCATCTGGCGACGCACGTCATCGAGCTGCCCCTTGGGCAGGGTGTCCATGACGTTTTCGAGCATGGCTCGCGTGGCCATCTCGCACTCGCAGATGATCTGCTCGTGGGAGGGGGATTCGTTGCGCGATTCGACGTTGTCGAGGCGGTGGCCGATCGTGTACAGGCGCTCTTCCTTGGCGGGAGGAACGGCCTCGTCGGCGGTCTTGCAGGCGCGCTTCTCGCCCATCTCCTCGCACATGATGTCGACGATGCGCTCGGCCACGAGGCGGTAGGTGGTGAGTTTGCCGCCCGCGATGGTGAGCATGCCGTAGACGCCGTCGCGCGTGTTGTGGTCGATGATGCTCATGCCGCGCGCCATGTGGCGGGTGTCGGTCGCGGACACGCGCGAGTCCTTGACGAGGGGGCGCGCGCCGGCCCAGGCGTGCACGGCACGGGACTTGCGGAAGCCGGGGATCATGGCCTCGCCGGAGTCGAGCATCTGCTGGACCTGGTCGGCGGGGATGGAGAGGCGATCCGGGTCGTCGGCCTTGAGGTCGGTCGTGCCGATGATGCACACGGTGTGGTCGGGCACGAGAATGTCGCCATCGGCGGGCCACACGCAGCGGTTGATGACCGAGTGGCTCAACCGGTGGTTCATGGCGATCATGATGCCGGCGCCGGGAACGACGTCGACGCCGTGGCAGTCCGCCATGGCGGCGATCTGTCCGGCCCAGGGCCCACCGCAGTTGAGGACGAAGCCGCATTCGATGCGCACGTCCTCGCCCCCGCGCTCGTCATGGACGATGACGGCGCTGATGCGCTCGCCCTCGCGTTCGATGGAGGTGACGCGGTGGTAGGTCAGGACCTGTGCCCCGTACGCCTGCGCGGAGCGAATCGCTCCCCAGGTCATCTGCCAGCCATCGACTGTGCCGTCCTGGACCTCGAAGGCGCGCTTGATGCGCGGGTCCAGGCGGGGTTCGCGACGCAGCGCCTCGGCGATGGAGATTTCAGCGGCGGGCACCTTTGCAGCCGCTGCGCGAGCCAGGAACTGATCCGCGTATTCCTCATCGTCCTGGGCGGTCACGACGAAGAGGCCTCCGGTGGCCTCGACGGCGTTGGCGTTGATCCGCTTGACGATCTCGTTTTCTTCGGCACATTCGGTGGCCGACTCCGGATCGGACGCAATGTAGCGGCCGCCCGAGTGGAGCAGACCGTGGAAGCGACCGGAGGTTCCCTGAGCGATGTCCGCCCGGTCGACGAGGACGGCTGAGAAGCCGCGCATGGCGACGTCGCGGACGACGCCGGCACCGGTGGATCCGCCACCGATGACGCACACGTCAGTGCGAAGTGTCTTCACCGTTAAAAATCCCTTCACCTCTTGATGAGGAAGTGCCTCATTGCTCTCTCCATCATGCCCCTACACACCCCTTTTGCACGAATGTACACACCACTGTGCACATATGTGCACGACGGGGGTGCATCAAACTGACATCCGCACTCCCCCGCACAATTCCGCGAGAAAATGGCGAATTACATCCCATGCTCATCACGTAAATGCGGGCGACGCCTGTCCGTGGACACTCATCCCACGCGCCCCCGCCTCTCCCCCTAGAGTTAAGGCATGACGAACACACTGCTCGCCCGAGTCCTCGACACCGCGAACATCGATTCGACGGTACGTCCACAGGACGATTTCTATCGCCACGTCAACGGCACGTGGCTGGCGACCACACGATCCCCGCGGACCGCCCCATGGACGGGGCGTTCCACACGCTGCGCGACGCATCCGAGAAGTACGCGCGCGCAATCGCCCAGGACGCAGCCGATGGCACGCTGGACGATCCGGATGCACACCGCATCGCCACACTGTGGACTCAGTTCCTCGACGAGGACACCATCGAAGAAGCCGGTGCCACTCCCCTGCGCCCCGACCTCGACGCAATCAATGCCTGCACCACCCACGAGGAGCTCGCCCGCGAGATGGGCCGCCTCATGCGCGAGGGCATCGGAGGCCTCATCGGTGCATACGTGGGCACCGACCCGCACGACTCTTCGCGCTACATGGTCTCCCTCGTCCAGTCCGGCATCGGCCTGCCCGACGAGGGCCTACTACCGAGAGGACGACTACTCGCCGATCCGCGAAGCCTACGTCGCGCACACCGCCCGCCTCCTTGGCCTCGCCGGGATGCCCGACCCCGAGGGCGCGGCCGCGCGAATCATGGAACTGGAAACCGCGATCGCCTCCCACCACCGCGACTCCGTGAGCAACCGCGACCCGCTGCTCTCCGACAACCCGACCCCTGGGAGAGATTGCCGCCCTGGCCCCCGGCTTCGACTGGGACGCGTGGGCAGAGGGCGCGCACATGCCCGTCGCCGGCCTCGTCGTGAACGTCGACCAGCCCGACTTCCTGTCGGCCGCCGCCGCCCTGTGGGCCGATACCGACCCTGTCCGTGCTCAAGGAATGGCTGAGCGCCTCGGCGATCGACTGCCACGCGTCGCTCCCTGTCGAGCGATTTCGTCAACGAGAACTTCGACTTCCACGGCCGCACCCTGTCCGGCACGGAGGAGCTCCGCCCGCGCTGGAAGCGCGCCCTCGGACTCATCGAGGCCTACCTGGGCGAGGCCATGGGCCGCGCGTGGGTGGCCCGCCACTTCCCCCCCAACGCCAAGGAAGCGATGGACGCCCTGGTGCGCCGCCTCCTCGACGCCTACGGCGAGTCGATCCGAGGCCTCGACTGGATGAGCGAGGACACCAAGGTCAAGGCGCTCGACAAGCTCGCAACCTTCAATCCCAAGATCGGTTACCCCGTCAAGTGGCGCGACTACTCGACGCTGCACCTGGACCCTGAGGCCACGATCGTCGAGAACGTACGAGCCGCCAACGCTCAGGCCACTGACCGCGAATGGGCCAAGCTCGGCCGCCCGGTGGACCGCGACGAGTGGTACATGACCCCCAGACCGTCAACGCCTACTACAACCCCACGCAGAACGAGATCGTCTTCCCAGCCGCGATCCTTCAGCCTCCGTTCTTCGACACCGAAGCCGACGACGCGGTGAACTTCGGCGCGATCGGCGCGGTCATCGGCCACGAGATCGGACACGGCTTCGACGACCAGGGCTCGCGCTACGACGCGGCGGGCAACCTGTCGAACTGGTGGACGGATGAGGACCGCGCCGCCTTCGAAGAGCGCACGCACGCCCTCATCGAGCAGTACGACGCACTCACACCGGCCATCCTCCTCGAGCAGGAAGAGGAATCGGAGGAAGGCGACGAACGCACGCTCCCCCACGTCAACGGCGCACTCACGATCGGCGAGAACATCGGCGACCTCGGCGGCCTGACCATCGCGTGGAAGGCATGGGCGGCCTCGCTCGCCGAGCAGGGGCTGACCCCGCAGTCCGCTCCCATCATCGACGGCATCACCGGACCGCAGCGCTTCTTCTACTCGTGGGCACGCGCCTGGCGCACGGCCACGCGACCCCAGTTCGCGCGCCAGATGCTGGCGATCGACCCCCACTCGCCCGCTGAGTTCCGCTGCAACCAGGTACTGAAGAACCTTGACACTTTCGCCCGGGCCTTCGACGTGACCCCCGGCGACGCAATGTGGCTGGAACCCTCCCAGCGCGTCACCATCTGGTGAAAGCGTGTCCCAGCCGACAAAATACGGCGCGCCCCGCGCAATCACACCCAACACATGACAACATAGGAATGTTGAGCGCAACAGCGCTCCCATTCCATCGACGGAAAGGCAACCCATGCCAGGCCTGAACCTGACTCGCGAGGAAGCGACCGAGCGCGCCTCGGTCATTTCCTCTGTGACCCGCTATGAGATCTCCCTGGACCTCACGCGCGGAGACACCGACTTCGGTTCATTCACCCGCATCGAGTTCGACGCGCGCGAAGGCGCCTCCACGTTCGCTGACCTCGTGTCCAACAACGTCCACTCGATCACGCTGAACGGCAATGCCCTGGACCCCTTCTCGGTGCACCAGGACAACCGCATCGCGCTGGAGAACCTTGCCGAGCACAACGTCCTCGAGGTTGAGGCATCCTGCCAGTACATGCACACCGGCGAGGGCCTGCACCGCTTCGTCGACCCCGCCGACGGCCAGGCCTACACCTACTCCCAGTTCGAGGTCCCGGACGCCCGCCGCGTCTACACGACCTTCGAGCAGCCCGACCTGAAGTCCACCTTCACCCTGACGGTCAAGGCCCCCAAGGGCTGGAAGGTCTTCTCCAACGCGCCGACCCCGACCCCCGAGGAAGAGGGCGAGGCCTGGATCTACCGCTTCGCGACCACCGAGGTCATGTCGACCTACATCACCGCGATCGTCGCCGGCCCCTACGAGGGCACGACGGCCACGCTGACCTCCTCCGACGGCCGTACGATCGACCTGGGCGTCTACGCCCGCGCCTCGATCGTCGAGCACCTGGATGCCGACGAGATCATCGAGATCACCCGTCAGGGCTTCGAGTTCTTCGAGGGCGCCTACGGCATCGCGTACCCCTTCACCAAGTACGACCAGATCTTCGTGCCCGAGTACAACGCGGGTGCCATGGAGAACGCCGGCTGCGTGACCTTCCGCGACGCCTACGTGTTCCGCACCCGTCCCACCGAGGCTCAGATGGAGGCTCGCGCCAACACGATCCTGCACGAGCTCGCGCACATGTGGTTCGGCGACCTGGTCACCATGAAGTGGTGGAACGACCTGTGGCTCAACGAGTCTTTCGCCGAGTTCATGAGCCACCTGGCTCTGGCCGAGGCCACCAAGTACACCGAAGGCTGGACGGGCTTCATGGTCCGCAAGGACTGGGGCCTCAAGCAGGATCAGCTACCCACAACCCACCCGATCACGGCCGAGATCCGCGACCTGGCCGACGTCGAGGTCAACTTCGACGGCATCACCTACGCCAAGGGCGCCTCCGTGCTGCGTCAGCTCGTCTCCCTACGTGGGACGCGATGCCTTCTTCGCGGGCCTGCACGAGTACCTGACGAAGCACTCCTACGCCAACGCCACGCTGGACGACCTGCTCTCCGAGCTGGCCGCCGCCTCGGGCCGCGACCTGGCCTCGTGGTCGAAGGTGTGGCTGGAGGAAGCCGGCGTCACCCTCCTGCGTCCGGTCATCACGACCTCTGAGGACGGCACGATCGAGCGCCTCGAGATCACCCAGGAAGCCTTCTCCGAGGGCGCCTCGCTGCGCCCGCACCGCATGGGCGTGGCCGGCTACTCGCTGACCGAAGAGGGCACGCTGGCCCAGGTCTTCCGCGAGGAGCTCGACATTGACGGCGCGTCCACGGTTATCGAAGCCGCCGCGGGCATCGCTCGCCCGGACTTCATCCTCGTCAACGACGGAGACCTCGGCTACGCCAAGGTCCGCCTCGACGAGCAGTCCCTGGCCTTCGCGATCACCAACATCACCAAGTTCACGGATTCGCTGACCCGCGGCGTCGTCATGGCCTCCGCGTGGGATATGACCCGCGACGGCGAGATGCCGGCACGCGACTACCTGAACCTGGCCCTGCGCGCCGTTCCCGTCGAGGACAACATGAGCCTCCTGACGCTCACCCTGCGTCACATCGACGAGGCCGTGCGCACCTTCGTGGCACCGCAGTACCGCGCCGAGGCCGCCGAGGACACGGGCCGTCGCCTGCTCCTCCTGGCTCGCACGGCTGCCTCCGGCTCCGACGCGCAGCGCATGCTCGTCGCCGCTGCGGCCCGCAACGCGACCAGCCCCGAGCAGTTCGAGGCCATCCGCGCCCTCTACGACGGCACCCAGACCCTCGACGGCCTGGACCTCGACGTCGACCTCAAGTGGGACCTGCTGATCGCCCTGGTGCGCGGAGGCGCCGCCACCGAAGAGGACATCGCAGCCCTGGAGGCCACCGACGACACAATGACCGGCCACCAGAACGCGGCCGCCGCTCGTGCGGCTCGCGAGGGCGAGTGGATCAAGGCCGACGTGTGGGACAAGGTCCTCACCGACACCTCGATCCCCAACGACACCCGCTGGGCGATGATCTCGGGCTTCTGGGCGCAGGCGCGCACCAACCCGTCGGCATACGCCAGCTACGTGGGCGAGTACTTCGAGGCCCTGGCGGGTATCTGGGAGACCTTCACCTTCCACACCGCCGAGGACCTCACGACGCTGCTCTTCCCGAACGCGCTGGCAGGCTACGCCCCCGAGGTCGACGTGGTCGCCTCCGGCAAGGCCTGGATCGAGGCTCACGCGGACGCGTCCGCCGGCACGATCCGCATCATCCGCGAGCTCATCGACGTGTGTGAGCGTCAGATCGCCAACCAGGCGGTGGACGCGGGCTGATCAGCCTCTCAGAGACGCCAGGGGGGCGTGGCCGCGTGGCCACGCCCCCTTCGTCTGTCTCGTCCGTATCGCTAGCGACGACGGAGGACACCAACTGAAGGCCCCGCCCACACACATGTTGAGCGGTTTACGTGCACCGCGTTTTGGGTGCCACCCCCTCAGGCAGGCCCCTCAACGGGGGAATTGCAGCATAAGAGCCCCGACACGCCGTCAGAGCACTTCTCATGGCGCAAAGCCCCACGCCAGCCCCAGCGTAGGGCGGCACAGCGTTCAACAGTGAGGCTCCGGCACCAACAAACAGTGACCAGCCACGGCCCCGCTCCCCGGCAAACGATCACGCTTCACACACAGATCTGTATGCATGAAAAGCCTCCCGCCCCTCGAACACCGCTGATGATGTCCAAGAAACGGGAGGCTTTCGATGAAGGTTGAAGCCGAGGCTTAAGAGCGTACGTCAGCGCTTGGCTCGACGCGATGCGACAACCGCACCAGCGCCCGCGACCAGAACCGCGACGGCTCCCACGCCCACCCACACGGAGGACGCGCCGGTCGCAGCGAGGGCATCAGCGCGCGCCTGAGTCGGGGTGGAGGCATTCTGGGATGCAGGGGTGGAGGCCTGCGTCGGATCAGCACTCGGGGTGATGTCAACGCGAGCGGTCACCGTTCCCTGATCGTCGGCGGGAGCGTTCGTCTCAGGTGCAGCCGGGGTGGTATCACCGTTCGCAGGAGCGGAAGGCATGACAGACGGGTCGCCGCCACCGTTCGCAGGAGCGGAAGGCGTGACAGACGGGTTGCCATCACCATTGGCAGGGGCCGAAGGTGCGGCAGACGGGTCACCGCCACCGTTGGCAGGGGCGGAAGGCGCGGCAGACGGAACGGAAGGAGCGGGCGTCTGACCGGGCTCCTGGCCCACGGAGGGGTTCTCGCCACCGTTCGCGAGCGCGGGTGCCTCATCCGACGGGGTCTGCTGATCCGGCGTCGAACCTGCCCCGTCACCCACGGAGGGGTTGTTGCCATCCTGCTCGACAGAGAGGGTCGTGCAGCGCGTGAGGGCATCGCGATACTCGGTGGCGGTCAGGTAGCGGCCAGCGTTCTCGCCGCCCTGCAGCGTGACGCCACCATCCTTTTCGGGACGCACGGCGGTCTGGGACACAATGGACTCCGCAACGCGGTCAAGCTCAGCGTCGATATCCGAGAGCGAGGCAGCGGGCTTGCTCTCCTCAGCCGAGGCCAGGTACTCGTCCAGAGCAGCCTGGGCGGCGTTGACGGACGCCTGCGCGTCGATCACGGCCTGCTGACGATCAGCGGAGGGCGCGGCGTCAGCAGGTGCGGGAGTCGAGGTCGCGGGCGCAGCAGATCCAGCCTTTGCGGGGAGGCTCGACACGTCGACGGGGAGGGCGACACCGGGAAGGGAGCCCACCTTGTTCTGCCAGGAGTTGGCACGCTGCGCGTCGCCGCCGCCCGCGAGGCCGGAGACGTAGTTGGTGTTGTCAGCGTTGAAAGCGGCACCGTCGAAGCCGTACGCGGACGCAGTATCGCCAGTCGTGTGGAAGCGGGACACGTTGGGCGTGCCGCCGGTGATGGCGTAGAACTTCTGAGTGCCGTAGATGCGCGTGAAGTTACCGTGCTTCGCGATGTGCACGCCGACACCGACGACGTTGTTCTGGGCCAGCATGTTCTTGTCGTGGCCAGAGGAGTTCTTCCACTGATCGAAGAGGGCGTCCGCCGCCTGCATCGGATTCTTGGAGGTACCGTAGGCGCCCCACTTGTCGCCGAAGTTCTCGCGGTGGTTGTAGGCGATGTTCTCACCGGCGTAGGTCTTATCACCGCCGTCGAGCTTGCCGACGCCGAAGTACTTGTAGTCAGGGTCGTGGTTGAAGTCGTCGCTGTCCGACATGTGCTTGCTCCACGCGCGAGCGTCGGCCGTCACCGTATCCGAAACAACCAGCTCGGGCAGGCCAGCGTTCGCTCGGTAGGCGTTCATCTTCTGAATGACGAGAGCCTCGATGATGCGCGCCTGGGTGGCGTCGTCGACCTGGGACCAGTCAACCCAGTCGAGGCCGCGGCTCGCGGTATCCGCCGCGGGCGCAGCCTCACCGGCGGACGTGGTGGGCTCGAGGGCGCTCTGCTGCGCAGCGTCGAGTGCAGCCTGCGCATCGGCGAGGGCGGCGCGCAGCTCGGACTCACGGGCGGGATCAGGGCAGGAGTCGCGGAGTTACCCGCGGCAGCGGCAGCATAGCTCGCGAGAAGCGGATTGTATTCAGCGGTGATGCGACCTTCCGCCCCGAGAGTGCGTTGCAGAAAGCATCGCTGGTCGTCGCGTTTCCCTCAGCGAGGGTGGGAATGACGACGAGGGAAGCGGCGATCGTGGTTGCAGCGAGGACCACGGACGTGTGTGTACGAGTGAGCTGGAACGACATTGACTACCGGCCTAACACGATGGAACGAGAACAGGTAAAATCTTTCCACGCGGTACAGCATTTTTCAAGGTTTTTCAGTAAGTCTTTACAGGTGAATCCACCTATTTTTCAACGCTTTCTCAGTTTTGACAGATTTTGAATATCCCGCATGCCGATACTGAAACGTTATATTTCGGATAAAACAACTGACCAAGCTGCAATCACAAGCAGAAAAGCTCGGGGTTATAGGACATTTCGTGTTGCTGGGGTTAGTCCCAGGTGTTGTGGTAGGGGGTGGTGTGGTGGAGTTCGTTGAAGCAGATTGCGTCGCCCCAGCCGGGGATGATGGCGGTGGCTTGGTGGGTTTGGCTGGCGTTATACCAGGCGTTTTTCGAGGTCTGCGTCGGTGGGCATGGTGGCGAGGATGCGGGCTGCTGGCTGTGGGTGCGCAGAGTGGGTGTAGCACCACCAAAACACGGCTTTCATGCGTCGAGTCAGGCGCATGCCACGGTGATCGCGCAGCATCTGGCGTAGGCGCGCGTTCGTGCTTTCGATCTGGTTGGTTGTTGCAGGCATCGGCTGATCCCAGGTGGGGTCCAGGTACGTGAACAACAGGCCTTGCCTGATGAGCTTTGTTGAGACTGTTACGAGCCCGAACAAAGCCTCTCGTGGGTGTATTCCCATCCTCCGTCAAGCCTGCGTGTTTTTCTCCTCCAAGAAGTCCTTCCAGCGCGTGCACCAGTCCTGGTAGGCACCGATCCATTCCTGAGCTTCTTCTCGGCCCTCCACGTGCAGAGTTGTTGCCCAGAGCGTATAAACTTCGTGAGGCCGCCAGTTTGGGGCGCGTCGTGGTGGCTTGGCGAATACGGCAATACGCGTGGAAGGTGCAGCGTTGGATGCGCGTGGTCGGCCAGATTCTCTTGCAGGCTTTCGCGAACCCACTGCCCCCGTCGGTGACGACCAGGGCCGGTGGCGCGATGCGGCTCATGAGTGCTTCCCAGGCACGGGAATTCTCGCTCCTAGCCGCGTACCAACCCAGCACGCAATCGGGAGTTTGAGCGATGAGAACCACGGCACCTCGGCCCAGGTGAATACCGTCAACGAAGATGACGTCGCGAACCTCATCGACGATCGGGCTAAACGGCCATAACTGCCACAATGGCTCACAGCGCCTACGAAACGAGCGTCCCCCGCCAGGGCAAATCCGCCTGACGGCGCCGACTGAGCAGCCAGGCCAAGAACTCATCAAGATGCTTCGCCGTGGAGTCTATTTTCGTTCAACGTCGTGATTTTGCAGGGCTTACACCGCCACCGCTGACGACCTGATGAAGTCCTACCGTGACGGATCATGGGGCAACCACACAGGGCACGATGCAGTATTCACAGAAACGAGGCAAACACGACCAACTAAAAAGCTACTTTCCCGCGCAGCAAAGCCGAAAAAGTCACCCTCCAGCAACACGATTTGTCCATCCTCATAGTTGGTCCCAACCAACTAAAAACACCGACTTTCCCGCACCAGAAAGCCAAAAAGTCACGCCACCAGCAACACCCTAGTGTCCTATAACCCCAAGCACGACCACTGCTCAAGCAATAAAAATCGACATCCGAAACCGGATGTCGAAATTTTCTGTGGAGCTAGGGGGATTCGAACCCCCGACCTCTTCCATGCCATGGAAGCGCGCTACCAACTGCGCCATAGCCCCGTTATTTAGTTCGTCGCCCTGGCGACCTGATAAATAATAGCGGACCTTTCGAGAATGACGCAAATCCAATCGAGTGCCCCTCGTCACAACGCTCAATAACCTTGATATTCGGCGGTAACGAGGGGCCCGAGAGCCATCACGCCCCCAAAATGTCCTCACGAGAGCCGATGTTGTGCGACGCCAGGCGCCACCCGCTGATCGCCGCGCTCTTAGAGGTCGACATCCCCACAGGGCACGAGCTCCGACCAGTGGCAGTTATCGACGCCGCGCAGCCCATTGAAGACCGCCGGATCCAGGCCCAGCAGCGACACGATGCCACGCGCGATCGCGGAGCCATGCGAAACGACGATCAGAGACTGGTCCCCGCGGCACGCCCGTGCCGCTTCCAAGACGGCATCGCGAACGCGCTCGCCCACGACCTCGGAGCGTTCCACCTCGGCGAGGTCGCACTCCCCCTGCGCGCGATACTGCGCGTAGGCCTCGGGCTGCTCGCTGGCGATCTCCTCGTAGGTCTTACCCTCGAAGCTCCCGTAGAAGCGCTCCGTGAGCCGCTCGTCGAGCTCCGGGCCCTCGCAGGGATATCCAGCGATGTCGAAAACGCGTGCGATGATCCTCGCGGTATCCACCGCGCGCCCCAGGGGCGAGCTCACGATACGCACTCCCCCGTCGTCGTAGCTGCGCCCATCTTCGGCGGCAATCATACCAACCTCGGCGCTCGGCTCGCACAGGCGGCTCACCAGCACGCCGGCGGCACCCGCCGCCTGGGACCGTCCGGCCTCGTTCAAGGGTTGATCGATACGCCCCTGAAAGCGCCGCGCCAGGTTGAAGTCCGTCTGGCCGTGGCGCAGCAGGACGATCCGCGAGGCGCTCACTGCGCGCTCTCCACACCGTGCGCGGCAGCACGCTCGGCGGCAGCGGCGCGGGCCTCGTCGATGTCGACGTCGATCGGCACGGCCGGGCAGTCGCCCCACAGGCGCTCGAGAGCGTAGTACTCGCGCTCCTCCTCGGACAGGACGTGAACGAGCAGATCCGAGTAGTCCAGGAGCACCCACGTGCCCTCCGCGCGCCCCTCGATGTGGGCGGGGCGGCGCTGCTGCTCGGCCCAGATGCGATCCATGATGTCCTCGGCGATGGCGCGCACCTGACGGTCCGTCGGCGCCGAAACAACCACGAAGGCGTCCGCCAGGGCGAGCTTGCTGGTCACGTCGACAAGCACCGGGTTGATGCCGCCGCGGTCGTGCGCGGCGCGAGCAACCAGGCTCGCCAGTTCTGCGGTAGCGTCGGGAAGGCTCACGTTTCTCCTTGGGTTAGGACCGGTACAGGCCGTATTTGTTGATGTATTGGACGACGCCGTCGGGCACCAGATACCACACCGGCTTGCCCTCTTCGACGCGCGTACGGCAGTCCGTCGACGAGATCGCCATGGCGGGGACCTCCAGCAGCGACACGGACTCGTGCGGCAGGCCAGGGATCCGACAGGTTGTGCCCGGGGCGCGTCACGCCGATGAAGTGCGCCTGCTCAAAGAGCTTATCGGCGTCCTTCCACTGCGCGATCTGTGCCAGCGCGTCGGCACCCGTGATGAAGTAGAAATCCGAGTCCGGGTATTCGCGCGACAGGTCCGCCAGCGTATCGATCGTGTAGGTCGTCCCACCGCGGTCAATATCCACGCGAGACACGGCAAAACGAGGGTTCGAGGCGGTTGCGACGACCGTCATCAGGTAGCGGTGCTCCGCCGAGGTCACGCGTCGATCCGCCTTGAAGGGCTGCATGGCCGCGGGGACGAAGACGACCTGATCGAGGCCGAAGACGTCCATGACCTCGGAGGCCGCAACGAGGTGGCCGTGGTGGATCGGATCGAAAGGTGCCGCCCATGATGCCGATCGCGCGGCGCCGACGCAGCGCGCGCGGGGATGCTGGGGGCGAGGCCGGGGCTGCGGTCGCCCCCGCCGTGGCCTCGGTGGTCTTTTCGATCGCGGACTCGTCGGAGGCCTGCACCGCGTGGTTATCCTGCGTGCTCACGGGCGGATCGTTCCTTCTCCCTCGTAGATCCACGTGGTCGTCGTCAGTTCCGCGAGGCCCATCGGGCCGCGCGCGTGCAGCTTCTGCGTCGAGATACCCACCTCGGCGCCCAGGCCCAGCTGACCGCCGTCCGTGAAGCGCGTCGAGGCATTCACGGCGATAGCAGCGGCATCGATGCCCGATCGGAACGCGCGCACGACAGCCACGTCGGACGCCACGATGCCCTCGGTATGACCCGTGGAATAGCGGCGAATATGCTCGATCGCCTCGTCAACGTCGGCGACGACGCGCACAGCCAGGTCCATCGAGAGATACTCAGTCTCCCAGTCGGCCTCGGTCGCGTCGACGATCATCTCAGCATCGATCGAGGGCTGGCCGTCCACGATGGCCCGGGTGGCCTCGTCCGCGTGGATCGTCACGCCTGCCGTCGTCAGACGGGTGATCGCGGCGACCAGGAAGCGCTGGGCGACATCAGCGTGCACGAGCAGCGTCTCCGCCGCGTTGCACACGCCCACGCGCTGCGTCTTCGCGTTCATGATGATGGCCTCGGCGGCCTCCAGGTCAGCGGAGGCATCCACGTACACGTGGCAGTTGCCCGTGCCCGTCTCGATGACCGGAACGCGCGACTCTTCGACGACAGCGTTGATGAGCCCCGCTCCCCCTCGCGGAATCAGCGCATCGATCGCTCCACGCGCGCGCATCATTGCTCGGGCACCCGCGCGGCCCCACGGATCCACCGTGGTGATCGCATCCGCGGGCAGGCCGACGGAGGTCAGCGCATCGCGGCACACCTCGATGAGGACGCGATTCGAGGACTGCGCGGCGCTTCCACCGCGCAGCACGACCGCGTTGCCGGCCTTCAAGGCAAGCGAGGCAGCGTCGATCGTCACGTTGGGGCGGGCCTCGTAGATGATGCCGATAACGCCCAGGGGGACGCGCTCCTGCGTCACGCGCAGGCCAATATCGGTGCGCATTCCACGCACGACCTGACCGATCGGGTCAGGCAGACCCGCGATCTCGCGGACGGCCTCGGCGATTCCACGAATACGATCGGGGGTCAGAGCGAGGCGATCCAGCAGGCCCTCGCTCATCTGCTCCGCACGACCGCGGGCGACATCTTCAGCATTAGCGGCCAGGATCTGGTCACTGCGATCAATAAGCGCAGCCGCAATCGCCTCGAGACCGCGGTTTTTTACCTGGGTCGTCGCGTTCGCGAGCACTCGCGCCGCAGCGCGAGCAGCATCCGTCACCTGGGAAATATCTGCAGCAGTATCCACCGGGCCATCATGGCACACGAGAGCCTGTCAAGCCGCGTCAGTCAGCGCTCAGCGCAGAAAATGCGTCGCCCAACACCGCCAGGTCGTCGCGGTGGATGGCCGGCCTGGGGTGCTCATGACCCGCGGCTTGCAGTTCCGCGGTGCCCGAGCCGGCGATCTCGGCCAGCGTGTCGGAGTCGTATCCCGACACGCCGCGGGCGACCAGGCCCGTCGGGGACGCCACGTCGACGACGTCGCCGGCCTCGAAGTGGCCGAGCACGGAACGTACGCCTGCGACCAGCAGAGACTTCTTGCCGACCGTGATCGCCTGGGCTGCGCCCTCGTCGACGATGATTTCGCCGCGCGACGGAGCCACGTGGGCGATCCACAGGCGGCGCGAGGCCGGACGTTCCTGCGAGGCTCGAACCACGTGCCGACACTCTTGCCCGCAAGCACCGACTCCAGAGCATCCGCGGAGGCCAGCTGCACGCCGATGCCGCTGGTGGTCGCCAGCATGGCGGCCTGCACCTTCGTCGCCATGCCGCCCGTGCCCACGCGAGAGCCCGCGCCCGTCACGAGCACGCTCATGAGGTCGTCCGCGCTCTCAACACGCTCGATGAGCTTCGAGCCCGGGTGGTCCGGAGGAGCGGTGTAGAGGCCGTCCACGTCCGTCAGCAGCACGAGGGCATCGGCCTTGATCATCTGCGCGATGAGCGCGGCAAGGCGATCGTTATCGCCGAAAACGCAGCTCGCGGGTGGTCACCGCGTCGTTTTCGTTGAGAATCGGGACGACGCCGAGGCCGAGGAGACGCGTCAGCGAGGCGCGCACGTTCGTATAGTGGTCGCGGCGCATAACGTCGTCCGTCGTCAGCAGCACCTGGGCGGCATCGAGGTGATGCGCCTGGAAGGCGGCCGTCCACCGCGCCATCAGAAGCCCCTGGCCCATCGCGGCAGCGGCCTGCACGCTCGGCAGGTCCTTCGGTTTCGAGGTGAAGCCGAGCGGATCAAGGCCCGCCGCGACCGCGCCCGACGACACGATGACGACCTCGCGGTCCGCTCCCGCGCCAGCGCGCCACGAGACGCGCAACCGAGTCAATACGGTTCAGATCCAGGCCGCCGTCCTCGCGCGTGAGCGACGACGAGCCGATCTTGACGACGATGCGAGAAGCCGCGGACACTCCGCTCATGACTGATCCGACGCGTCGGTCCAGTGTCCCGGCCTGACGCTCCGTCCACAGCTCGTCACGGGCAGCGGTCTTGGCGTCCATGACCTGGTGGTACACCTCGCGGCGTTCCTTACGGCTCGGGCGCGCGTTCTGGTCCAGGCGCAGGTCGGTGCCGCGCGAACCCAGCAGCTCCGGTCCGGTCGTCAGGGTCGGCTCCCAGTCGAAGACGACGCCTCCATCCAGGTCACCGATCACGACGGTGTCGCCGGCGAGGGCACCGGCCTTCATCAGCTCGTCCTCGACGCCCGCGGCGTTCAGGCGATCCGCAAGGTAGCCCACGGCCTCGTCGTTGGCGAAGTCGGTCTGACGCACCCAGCGCTCCGGCTTGTCGCCGCGCACCTGGAAGACTTCCTCGCCGTCCTTGCGCGTCTTGCGCACCGTGATCTCCACGCTGCGCCCGACGGCCTTCGGACGGATAACGGGACGGGCGGCCTCGAGGGCGGGACGCTTCGCGCGCTCCGCCTCGACGATGCCGGCCAGAGCAAAGGACAGCTCCTTGAGGCCCTCGTGGGACACGGCGGACACCTCGAGGACAGGCCAGCCGAAAGACTCCAGGTCCGGGCGCGTGATCTCAGCGAGATCGCGGCCGTCCGGAATATCGATCTTGTTCAGGACGATGACGCGGGGGCGCTCCATAATCGGCACGTAGCCCTCGACCTGCGTCAGGTCACCCTGGTAGGCCTCCAGCTCGGCCTCGATGATGCGCAGGTCCTCGACCGGCTCGCGATCGGTCTCAAAGGCGGCGGTGTCGAGCACGTGCACGATGACGGCGCAACGCTCGATGTGGCGCAGGAAGTCGAGGCCGAGGCCTCGTCCCTGGGAGGCACCGGGGATCAGGCCGGGAACGTCGGCGACCGTGTAGCGCGTGTCGCCGGCCGACACGACGCCCAGGTTCGGGACCAGCGTCGTGAAAGGGGTAATCGGCGATCTTCGGGCGCGCCGAGCTCAGGGCGGCAATCAGCGAGGACTTTCCCGCCGACGGGAAGCCGACGAGAGCCACGTCCGCGACGGACTTCAGCTCAAGGATGACGTCGCGCTCCTCGCCGGGCTCGCCCAGCAGCGCGAAGCCGGGGGCCTTGCGAGCCTTCGACGCCAGCGCCGCGTTGCCCAGGCCACCGCGGCCGCCCTCGGCGACCACGTAGCGGGCACCCGCGCCCGTCAGGTCGGCGAGCAGCTCACCCGACATCGACTTGACGACCGTGCCCTCGGGAACCGGCAGGATGATGTCCGCGCCGGTCTTACCCTGGCGGAAAGTCACCCATGCCGGGCGTGCCGTTATCCGCACGACGATGCGGGCTGCGGTGGTAGTTCAGCAGCGTGGTCTCCTGCTCGCTCACCTCGAGGATGACCGAGCCGCCATTACCGCCGTCTCCGCCGTCAGGGCCGGCCAGCGGCTTGAACTTTTCACGCTTAATCGAGGCAACGCCGTTACCGCCGTTGCCACCCATCGCATGCAGAGTCACGCGATCCACGAAGTCTGCCACTGTTGCTCCTGACGACTGAAAATGAATGTTGAAAAGGGCGCCCGGCAACGCCGGACGCCCTTTATGCGCGCGGTCTCAGGCAGAGACCGGCGAAACGCTGACGACCTTGCGATCGCGCTTGCGGCCGAACTCAACCGCACCGGCGCGCAGGGCGAACAGGGTGTCATCCTTGCCACGGCCAACGCCGTCGCCAGGGTGGAAGTGGGTGCCGCGCTGACGAACGAGGATCTCACCAGCGTTGACCAGCTGGCCGCCGTAGCGCTTCACGCCGAGGCGCTGCGCGTTCGAGTCGCGACCGTTACGGGAGGAACCAAGGCCCTTCTTATGTGCCATCAGTTGCTACTTTCTGCTCGTGGGAACGTCGGGTTCAGGCGATCTCGGTGATCTTGACGACCGACATCTTCTGACGGTGTCCCTGGCGCTTGCGGTAGCCCGACTTGTTCTTGTACTTAATGATGGAAATCTTGGGGCCCTTGGCCGAGTCAACAACCTCAGCCTTGACGGAAACCTTGCCCAGCTTGGCTGCGTCAACGGTGATGGCGTCGCCATCCACCAGCATCAGCGGCTGGAGCTCGATGCTCGAACCGATTTCTTCTGCCAGCTTGTCGACGACGACGACGTCACCGACGGACACCTTTTCCTGCCGGCCGCCAGCCTTGACGATCGCGTAGACCACGTTGGAGCTCATCTCTTCTCGTATTCGTAACCGGAATCGCGCCTCGAAACTGCCGAGGACTTGTCTCATTGTCATGATTCCGTTGGCGCTTGTTGCGCCGACGATCAAATTTAGCCGATTCGCACGCCGGATTGCAAGCCGGCACGGTCACGGGCGGGCGTGAAGTGCTGTGCGATTCCACACCCTACGCTCAGGGGAGGGATGATCGCCCCTCCCCAGCGCCTGGACCATTACCCGGCGTCGACGATGCCGGTCGACGCGGCGCGACGACGGCGCTTGACGCGCGGCTGATCGCTCGCCTCGGGAAGCGCAATGTCATCGGTCGACCTGGTCGGCACCGCCGGGGCGCTCACCTCGGCGCGCGCGGGCAGGTCGATGACGACGGGAGCAGGGGCCGCGTCGGGCTCGACGATGCCGGTCGAGACGGCGGCACGGCGCTTACGAGTCTTGCGCGGCGCGGCGGGCGCCTGGACGGAAGTCTCCTCCGCGACCGACGCGCTCACCGGCGCGGTGGCCGGAGTCTCGTCCGTCTGCACCTCGGGAACAGCCGTCTGCGCGGTGGCGCGGCGACGGGTCTTCTTCGGCGCGGGCGCCTCGGCCGGCTCTTCGGACGAGGCCGTGGCAGCCTTGCGGGATGCGCGGCGACGCGTGGCCGGAGCCTTCTCGCGATGCTCGGGCAGCTGAATCTCGGAGGCATCCTTGGCGGGGGCCGCAGGCTCGTCCGAGTGATCGACCGGCTCGGGCAGGTCGATGTGCACGGGCAGTTCGGGCAGCGGAGCGGACTCGGCGACGCGGCGGCGACGACGAGGACGCTTGGTCGCGCTCTCCTCGGCCTTCTCGGCGGCGGGCTGAGACGCGGATTCCTCAGCGGGAGCCTCGGGTCGCTGCAACCTGCTCGACGGACGAGGCCTCGGGCTCCTTGGCCTCGGTCGAAAGCGGCGCGCGTGCGGCGCTTCTTGGTGGGCGCCGGCTCCGCGGCCGCGCCTTCCTCTTCCTTACGGGTCGAGGCAGCGGCGATCGCGCTCAGAGCCTCCTTGGCGCGCTCGTGATCGGCGTTGTCCTCGATACGGCGAGGCTCAGCCTTCTTCTGCTGCTTCTTCGAACCCTTCGAGCCCTTCGAAGGCTGTTCGGCCCCGGAGGTCTCCACCGGGTGCTGGTGAACGATGAAGCCGCGACCCTCGCAGGCCTCGCACGAGGAGGAGAAGGCCTCGACGAGGCCCTCACCCACGCGCTTACGGGTCATCTGCACGAGGCCCAGGGACGTAATCTCGGTGACCTGGTGGCGCGTACGGTCGCGTCCCAGGCACTCCACGAGGCGACGCAGCACGAGGTCACGGTTGGATTCGAGGACCATGTCCACGAAGTCGATGATGACGATGCCACCGATGTCGCGCAGGCGCAGCTGGCGCACGATCTCTTCGGCGGCCTCGAGGTTGTTACGGGTCACCGTCTCCTCGAGCGTGCCGCCGGCGCCGATGAACTTGCCGGTGTTGACGTCGATGACGGTCATCGCCTCGGTGCGGTCGATGATGAGGGTGCCGCCCGAGGGCAGCCACACCTTGCGGTCCATGCCCTTGGCGAGCTGCTCGTCGATGCGGTGCGCGTGGAAGACGTCCTCCGTGCCCACCCACTGCTCGACGCGATCGGAGAGCTCGGGGCTGAGCTCGTCGACGTATTCCTTGACGGTCGCGTAGGTGTCGCGACCCTCGATCACGAGCTTCGAGAAGTCCTCGTTGAAGATGTCGCGCACGACGCGCACGGCCAGCTCGGGCTCGCCCGCGCAGCAGCGTCGGGGCGCTCTTCGTGTTGGTGCGCTTCTTCTCGATGTCCTCCCACTGACGGGTCAGGCGAGCAACATCGTCGCGGATCTGCTCCTCCGTCGCTCCTTCCGCGGCGGTGCGCACGATGACGCCAGAGCCCGAGGGCACGACAGCCTTGAGGATCTTCTTCAGGCGAGCGCGCTCCTTGTCCGGCAGCTTCCGGGAGATGCCCATCATGGACCCGCCGGGGATCAGGACCAGGTAGCGGCCGGCCAGCGTGATCTGAGAGGTCAGGCGGGCGCCCTTGTGGCCGATCGGATCCTTCGTCACCTGAACGAGGACCGGATCGCCGGACTTCAGCGCCGCCTCGATACGACGGGGCTTGCCCTCCATGCCGACGGCGTCCCAGTTGACCTCGCCGGCGTACAGGACGGCGTTGCGTCCGCGGCCCACGTCGACGAATGCCGCTTCCATCGAGGGAAGTACGTTCTGGACGCGGCCCAGGTAGATGTTGCCGACCATCGAGGACTGCGTGCGGCGCGCGACGTAGTGCTCGACGAGCAGGCCGTCTTCGAGGATCGCGATCTGGTCGAGGCCGTCCTGGTCGCGGATGACCATCGTGCGCTCGACCGACTCGCGGCGCGCGAGGAACTCGGATTCGGAGATGGAGTGGCGACGGCGGCCTTCGCGGCGGCCTTCGCGGCGACGCATCTTCTTCGCCTCCAGGCGCGTGGATCCCTTGAGGGCCTGGACCTGGTCCGCGGGATCGCTGCTTTCCTCGGAGGACGCTGAGCTACGCGCACGGCGGCGGCGACGGCGACGACCGGAGGTCTCCTCCTCGTCCGAGGACTCGGAGTCCTGCGCGGGCGCGTCGGCCTTGTCGGCGTCTTCCTGGGCGGGGGCCGAGGCCTCGTCCGCCTTCTTGGAGCGACGGCGACGGCGGGTCTTCGGCTCGGCGGGCGCCTCCTCAGACTCAGACTCGGATGCAGGGGACTCGGAGGCTTCCGCAGTCTCGGCCTCGTCCGCGGCCTTCTTGGAGCGACGGCGACGCTTCGGGGCAGCCTCTTCGCGAGGGCAGACTCCTCGTCGGGGCAGCGGACTTGCGGCGACGCTTGGGCTCCGGCTCCTCAACAATCGCGGGAGGAGCGACCTCGGGGGCAGCCTGGAACACGGGTGCCTGGAACAGCAACGACGCGGCGGGTGCCACGGGCGTGGTGGATTCGGTTGTCACGATTCTCCAATGGCGGGTGCGCGCCCCGTGCCTGGACGCACCCTTTTTCATCGCCCGCGGGGGGCGGAAACCTAGTGGAGCGCTGATGCGCAGCTGCCGGCGGCATATGAATACGTCATCGCTCGGCTCTCGTCGCGGGGGCACTCCCGCGACATCCATTCGCGTCTATTGTCGCACAACAGGGCCTCGTACCGACGATGGGGTGATCAGAACAACGCAACACGGAGCGATATCTCACGGAAGAACCCATAAAAATTATTCGGACGCGTATGTCACAAAACGGCCTCTGAACCAGCATTTCAACCAATCCGACCGACGTTTTTGGGCTACATTAATATCAACCCGTGACATAGGTCCCATGGATCTCGAACACGGGACAATCGACCCCAATCCCAACACGAGAAGGTCCCATCATGACCCTCGCGCAGACAGCGCTTGACGCGGTCACCGTCGGACGATGGCAGTTCGGTGTTACCACCGTCTACCACTTCGTCCTCGTGCCGCTGACGATCGGCCTGTCCCTGCTGGTTGCCATCATGCAGACCGCGTGGCACCGCACCGGCAAGGAATACTGGCTGCAAGCAACTCGCTTCTTTGGCAAGCTCCTCCTCATCAACTTCGCGCTCGGTGTCGCCACCGGTATCGTGCAGGAGTTCCAGTTCGGCATGAACTGGTCCGAATACTCCCGCTTCGTCGGCGACATCTTCGGCGCTCCCCTGGCCGTTGAGGCCCTCCTCGCCTTCTTCCTCGAGTCCACCTTTCCTGGGCCTGTGGATCTTCGGCTGGGGCCGCCTCTCCAAGGGCATGCACCTGCTGACGATCTGGTGCGTCGCCCTGGGCACCATGTTCTCGGCGGCCTGGATTCTCGCGGCCAACGCGTGGATGCAGCACCCCGTGGGCGCCCGCTTCAACCCCGAGACCGGCCGCGCCGAGCTCGACGGCGTGAGCGGCTTCATGGAGCTCATCACCTCCGGCGTCTACCTGAGCGAATACGCACACGTCATCACCTCCGCCTGGCTGGTCGCCGGCTCCTTCGTTGCCGGCATCTCCATCTGGTGGATGGTGCGCACCGCCCGCGAGGGCTCCGACGAGGCCATGGCTCAGTCGCGTAACGTCTGGCGCCCGATCGCCCGCTTCGGCCTGACCGCCGTCCTCATCGGCGGCCTCGGCACCGCCGCCTCCGGCCACATCCAGGGCCAGGAGATGGTTGAGGTCCAGCCCATGAAGATGGCTGCCGCCGAAGGCATCTGCGTGGACACCGACGGCGCGGCCTTCACCGTCGCCCAGTTCGGCTCCTGCCCCCTCGGCGATGACGGCGCGCAGCCGACCCAGTTCATCAAGGTCCCCGGCGTCGCGTCCTTCATGTCGCACAACTCCTTCACCGCCACCTCCGAGGGCGTCGCCGACGTCCAGGAGCGCATGGTGGAGCTGCTCAACTCCGATGCGAACTTCACCGCCAAGTACGGTGACGCCTCGCAGTATGACTTCCGTCCTCCGCAGATGGTCGCCTTCTGGTCGTTCCGCTTCATGATCGGCCTGGGCATGCTGGCCTTCCTGCTGGCGGCGTGGGGCCTGTGGGCCACCCGCGGCGGACGTACCTCGTCCAACAAGTGGCTGAGCGTCCTCGCCCTGGTCAACCTGCCCCTGCCCGTTCGCTAGCCGCTTCCTTCGGCTGGATCTTCACCGAGATGGGTCGTCAGCCGTGGGTTGTCGTCCCCGAACCTGCAGGCGCTGTCCGCGGGCTCCGACCTGGGTCTCCGTCAACGATGATGACCGACATGGGTATCTCCCCAACGTTCCCGGCTGGCCAGATGCTCACCTCGCTCATCCTGTTCACCCTGCTGTACGGCGTCCTCGGCGTCATGTGGTTCGTCCTCATGAAGCGCTACGCCGTCGAGGGCATCCACTCGTCGAAGGCCGACAAGGCTAAGGACGATGCTCCCGCCGACCTGTCCTTCGGATACTGAGAGGAACACCGATCATGACTCTGTCTATCCTGTGGTTCATTCTCATCGCCGTTCTGTGGACGGTCTACCTGATCCTCGAGGGCTTCGACTTCGGCGTCGGCATGCTCCTCCCCTTCGTCGCCAGGGGACGACCGTGAACGCACCCAGACCGTGCGCACGATCGGCCCCCACTGGGACGGCAACGAGGTGTGGCTGCTCACCGCTGGTGGCGCGACCTTCGCCGCGTTCCCCGAGTGGTACGCGACCATGTTCTCGGGCATGTACCTCGCCCTGTTCCTGATCCTCGTCTGCCTGATCATCCGCGTCATGGCTCTCGAGTGGCGCTCCAAGGTCGCCACCGAGAAGTGGCGTCGCGCCTGGGACTGGGCGCACTCGATCAGCGCGTGGCTCGTCCCGATCCTGCTCGGGCGTCGCCTTTCGCGAACTTCGTCCAGGGCATGCGCATTGAGGTCGTTGACGTGGCCACCGGCACCGTCATCGACCCGACGCTGGTCAACCAGTCGCTGTCAGCGCGACGCACCAGCTCACCGGCGGTTTCTTCTCGCTGCTCACGCCCCTACACCATCCTGGGCGGGTCTGGCCGTTCTGGCCGTGTGCCTGGCTCACGGCGCGCAGTTCCTGGCGCTGAAGACGACGGGCGAGGTCCGCGACCGCGCCAACGCGATTGCCGCCCCCGCGACGATCGCCGCGACCGTCCCTGGCCGCCGCCTGGCTGATGGGGTCAGTTCGCCTACACGACGAACGTTCTGGCGTGGATCCCGCTCGTGGTTGCCGCGCTCGCGATCATCGCGTCGACGGCCCTGTCGCAGGCGTCGCTGCGTCGCGAGGGCTGGTCCTTCGTGGCTTCCTCCGTCGCGATCGCCGGCGCTGTCGCATGGGTGTTCGCGTCGATGGCTCCCGGCCGTCCAGAAGTCCTCGATCAACCCGGCGTACTCGCTGACGATCGATCAGGCCTCCCTTCGACCCCGTCGACGCTGACCGTCATGACCATCGTGACCGTCTGCCTGCTGCCCATCGTTCTGGCTCTACGTCGCCTGGTCCCTACTGGACCTTCCGCGCCGCGTGGGCACTGAGGACGTCGAGCACGCGGACGGGTCTGCTGCATCAAGAAGATCCGCCTGGGCGAGAACTTCCTCGCCGACTGATTCTCAGCCGTGCGCGCCCGGTTCCTCCCTGGGGAGCCGGGCGCGTCTGTATTCCCACCGGGACGAGGCTGGGGACCTTCGACCCATGACGTAGCCGATGGGGCACAATAGTATCCGTGCGTCCTTGATCCTCGCTTACTGCGCTACGCCCGTTCGGCTCGCGGTCCCCATCGCGCTGACGGCGCTCCTGGGGTACGATCACGGCCCCTGCTGGTGCTGGCCCAGGCTCTGCTGATTTCTGCCGCCCTCTCCCCGTCGTCGTCGGGGACGGCGTCACTGAGCGACGTGGCGAGTGTTATCGCCGGCATCGGGGCGGTGTTCGCGTGCCGCGCCCTGGTTGTCGCCGGGCCCGCGAGGCGATCGCCGCGCGCGCCGCCACCAGGGCCGTCACCGAGCTACGCGGGCGGGTCGATCGACGCCTCCATCGCCCCTCGGTCCGCGGTGGAGGGCAACCAACGGCGCCCAGACGGCGACGCTCCTCGACACGGGACTTGAGGACTTGCGCCCCTACTTCGTCTCCTTCCTCCCTCAGCTGGTGCTCGTGTGCACGGTGACGCCCGCGCCCTGGGGCGTCATTCTCCTGCTCGACTTCTGGTCGGCACTCATCGCCCTCCTCGTCGTCCCGCTCATCCCCATCTTCATGATCCTCATCGGGCCGTTTTCACTCAGGCCGCCTCCGAGGACAAGCTGGAGTCCATGAAACGTCTGACCGCCCAGCTTCTGGACCTCATGTCGGGCCTGCCCACCCTGCGGGCTCTGGGCCGAGAGAGGGCCCCGCGCACCACCTGCGCAAGCTCTGGGGAGGCCAACACGAAGGCCACGATGGCGACCCTGCGCGTCGCCTTCCCTGTCGGGCGGCGTCCTGAGTTTCTGACGACCCTGTCGGTCGCGCTCGTCGCCGTCGAGGTCGGTATGCGCCTGTTTTCGGCGATATCTCCTGTTCCACGGTCTGGCTGTCATCATGCTGGCGCCCCGAGGTCTTCGAACCCTCTGCGCCAGGTCGGCGCCCAGTTCCACGCCTCGGCCAACGGCGTGACGGCGTCGCGCGCCGCCTTCGACATCATCGAGCAGGCGCAGGACGTGGCCGCCCCCGGCGTGTCCCCATGCCCCGACATGTCCACGACGGCGATCGTCCCGACGGCGTCGGCGTGCGCGCACGGGGAGCCTGGGCCCCGGCTCCCACCGACGGGCGTCATCCGGCCCGGCATCGATCACGGCCCTCGCGGGCCCCTCCCGGCGCGGGCAAAGTCCACGCTCGTCGCCCTGCCTGCTGGCCGACGTGGCGCCCGACGCCGGGCGCATCGTCCCTGAGGCCCCAGGCCTCGAACCCGCAGCGGCGACGACTCGCTCCTCACCGACGTCGATCCCCCGTGTCCCGTCGCCCGGCCTCTCCTGGGTCCCCTCAGTCCCCCACCCTGATCCCGGGTTCGATCCTGGACAACATGGGCAGGTCTGCCGCTGGCCGACCTGAGCGAGGCGCGCAGCGCCACCGGCTTCGACGCCGTCCTGGCCACTGCACCCCACGGGTGGAGAGTACGCATCGGCTCCGGCGGGGTCGGATTGTCCGTCGGCCAGCGCCAACGCCTCGCGCTCACGCGCGCGCTCGCCGCGCGCTCCCGCGTCGTCATCCTGGACGAGCCCGACCGCGCACCTCGACGCCGTCAGCGAGGAAACAGTCGTGCGAGCCATCACCACGATGCGCGAGGAGGGCCGCACGGTCATCGTCATCGCCCACCGCGCCGCCATCGTCGGCGTGGCTGACACGATCATCGACGTTGCGTCCGGAGATGAGGAGGCACTGGCATGAGACTCTTCCTGACCCGCTCGGAATCCGCAGCGCTACGCCGGTGCATCTCCATGCTCGAGTGTCGCGATCCGGCTTTGCCCTCTCGCTACTGCTGGGCGTGGGCGCGCTCGGCTCGGCGATCGCGCTCGGGAGGAACCGCGGCGTGGCTCATCGCCCGTGCCTCCCAGCAGCCGCCGGTCCTCTACCTGACCGTCGCGGCCACCTCCGTCCGGCTCTTCGGCGTCTCGCGCGCACTCGCGCGCTACCTGTCGCGCCTGGCCTCCCCACCAGGGTTGCCCTCGACGGGATGGATACGCTGCGCGGCAACCTCTACGACCGCCTGTGCCTCCAGCCCGCCGCCTCCCCTGTCGAGTCTGCGACGCGGCGACCTCATGACGCGCGCCGGGGCGGACGTGGACGAGGTCGGCAACGTCGTCGTCAAGACGCTCCTGCCCGGCTCTCGTCGCGCCCTCGTCGTCGGCGTGGGCACGGTCGGAGCCGTCACGTTCATTTCCCCGCAGCCGGCCTGATCCTCGCCGTGTCACCTCCTCGTCTCGGGCGTCATCGCTCCCGCGCTCATCGCCCGCTCGGTACGCCTGGCCGAGACCCAGGGATCGGGCCGCACGCGCCGACATCGCGGCCACGAGCCTCGCGGTTCTGGAGGGCGCCACCGAGCTGTCCCATGTCGGGAACGCCCTCAGCGCACGCGCTTCTCAGCGGCCGAGAGGAGCTGCCCTGGCGCGATCTGGGCGCTCCGCGCAGCCTGTCCGCCTCGCGCGCGGACTCGACGTGGTCGCCATGGGCGTCAGCCGTCATCGGCGCGCTCCTCATCGGGCATCCCGCAGACTACTTCCGGGGGTCCCTCGCGCAGGTGCTCCTGGCCGTCATCGTTCTCGATCCCCGTGTATCCGCCTTCGAGGGGGTCGCCGAGCTCGCCCGCCGCCGCCCAACTCGTGCGCAGCGCACAGGCGGCGACGCGCATCTGCTCGCTCATCAGCGAGGAAACCCCGAGGCTACGCACAAACATCCCAGGCGGAGAGCCCCGTCATCGAGGCGCGCGACCTCGTCGATCGGCTGGCCGGGAAGGCCCGACGCTCGCAACCGGCATCTCGCTCACGCTGCGCCCCGGCTCTCCCTCGCCATCGTCGGGCGCCTCGGCATCGGCAAGACCACGCTGCTCGCAACGCTCACCGGCATCATCCCGCCCAAGGAGGGCCAGGCCCTCATCAACGGCGTTCCCGCGTGGGGCGCGGATCGCGACCAGGTCACGTCACTCATCACGATGACCGCCGAAGACGCCCACGTCTTCGCGACCTCCATCTTCGAAAAACCTGCGCGTCGCGCGCGCCTCCCTCACGAGGGACGAGGCCGGGCAACTCGTCGCGAGCCGGCCTCGCAGGAGTGGGTCCCGTCCCTGCCCGACGGCATCGACACGCTCGTCGGATCGGGTGGCACCACCGTGTCCGGCGGCGAGCGTCGCCGCCTCCTCATGGCCCGCGCCCCTGCCGCCCCTGCCCCCATCATGACGATCGACGAGGCCTCCGAGCACCTTGACGCGACCACCGCCGACAGGCTCATGGACACGCTCCCTAACCCCTCACCCGACGCGCGCTACCCTGGTCGTCACGCACGGCTCAGCGCCCTCGACAAGGCCGACCACGTCCTCGTACTCGCCGCCCCCCACCCCGAGCCATTGCGCGGCGATCGCCGCGCGGCACCCACAAGGACGTTCTCGACGCCCTCCCCATCTACCGCCGGGCCCTCGATCAGGAGGAACAATGAGCCCCGATCACACGGACTTCAGGCTGCTCAAGGCGGCCATCGACCTCACCAGCTCGCTCGATCTGAAAGAAATGGGCTGCAGAACTTCGTCAATCAAGCGTGCGCCTCACTCCTCCCCGCACGCCACGATGTGCGTGCTCGATACCTGGGGTGCGACAACCCTGCGGCTCGAGCACCACGACTCCTACCCCGCCCCGCCCGTTCCCGACTCGCTACCGACGGCGATCCCCGTCACCACGCCGCTCCTCGTCAACTCCCCGCAGGACGCGCCCGACATCGACCTGCCCGCCTCCACCCCACCCTTCCTCGGGCGTCTCGTCCTCGTCCACGAGCAGGTCTACGGGCGCCTCTACCTCATGCGGGAAAGCCCGGAGGCTACACGGATGAGGACGCGGCCGTGGTCGCGGCTCTGGCCCCCGCCGCCGGCATCGTCGTCGAAAACGCGAACCTCTACGCGGACTCCAAGCGCACCGCACGGTGGATCAGCGCCTCGCAGTCGCTGACCACGACGATGCTGGAGGGCACGGACGAGGAAGAGGCCCTCGAGCTCATCGCGAAGACGGTGCGCGAGGTCTCCCACGCCGACACCGCGATCATCGTCTTGCAGTCCGTGGGCGACACGTGGGCTGCCGAAATCACCGACGGCAAAAACGCCTCCACCCTGCTCGGCCTGACCTTTCCCGCCCGAGGGACGCGCCATGAGCGTCCTGCACGAGGGAACCGGGATGATCGTCGACTCCATGTCGCGCGCCCAGACGATGCGCGTTCCCCAGCTGGCGGCCTTCGGCTCCGCGCTCTACGCTCCCCTGCGTTCCCGCGGCGTCTCCTCCGGCGTCCTCATCCTCCTGCGTCAGATCGGCGCCCCCGAGTTCGACGCCTCCGAGCTCTCACTCGCCGAATCGCTTGCCTCGCAGGCGACGCTCGCCCTCGAGCTCGCCTCCGCCCGCCACGCCCAAGACGTCGCCGCGCTCCTCGACGAGCGCGACCGCATCGGGCCGCGACCTGCACGACTTCGCCATCCAGCAGCTCTTCGCGACCGGCATGGCCCTGGACGCCGCCAAGCAGAAAGTTGCACAGGGCAGGCCGACCCCGCATCCATCGAGTCCCTCATCGACTCCTCCCTCGCGTCCATCGACGAGGCCGTCCGACAGATCCGCACGATCGTCCACAACCTGCGCGAGCGCGACAAGGCCGTCGGCCTCGTCGAGCGCATCCGACGCGAGTCCTCCCTGACGCGCTCAGCCCTCGGGTTTCGCACCCTCCTCGTCATCACCCTGGACGGGAGCGCGATCAATTCCGACCTGGACAACGAGCTGGTGGTCATCGACGAATTCGACGGGCGCGTCGACCCCGATCTCTCCGACGACGTCGTCGCCATCGTGCGCGAGGCCTGTCGAACATCGCCCGTCACGCCCACGCGACGGCAGCCACCGTCACCGTCGACGTTTCCGGGCGAGGAAAATCCGGTCGCGTGCGCATCGTCATCACTGACGATGGCGCGGCATCGATCCCTCCCGCACCCGCAACTCCGGCCTGGCGAACATGGCTGAGCGCGCGCGACGCCACCACGGCAGCTTCGACGCGGACACGGGCGACGGCGGAGTGGGCACGCAGATCCGGTGGATCGCTCCGCTCGAAGACTAGCGCAGCGCAAGCATCCACAAGACGGTGGGGGTGGAGCTCCGATCGGAACTCCACCCCCACCGCATGGGCACAGAGCCGTTACCTGGCAGCTCTCAGCTCGGCCTCAGCCCAGCCACCGACCGGAGGAGTCGAAGCTGTACCAGCGCCAACCGATCCAGTGGCCGCCCGTGTACATGTCTCCTCCGGAACCGAAGTAGTACCAGGTCGAACCCACCTGAAGCCAGCCGGTATGCATAGCGCCCGAGGCGTCAAAGTAGTACCAGCTGCTACCGCTCAGCTTCCAGCCGATGACCATCGCACCGTTGTCGCCCAGCATGTACCAGCGTCCATCCAGCTGGAGCCAGCCGGTGTGCATGGAGCCCGACGGATTCAGGTAGTACCAGTCGCCGCTGGAAGAGACCCAGCCTGTCGACATGGCGCCGCCGGACGAGAACATGAACCACGCGCCGTCAATCATCGTCCAGCCCGTCGCCATGACTCCCGTGTCAGGCGCCAGGTAGTACCAGGTGCCGCCCTGATTCATCCAACCGCTGACCTGTGCGCCCGCGGCATTGTGTAGTGCCAGGCGCCGTCCCAGTAGACCCAGCCCGTGAGCATGTAGCCGTTCTGATCGAAACGGTAGACGTGACCGCCCAGAGTGAGCGCCTCGTTCTTGGCGTAGTCGCCGCCGGTGATCTTCCACCACCAGCCGACCCCGTCGTTCACCCACATGCCGACCGTGTGATCGGGAGCGGGCGTGGGATCGGGCGTGGGGGTCGGATCGGGCGTGGGGGTCGGATCGGGCGTGGGGGTCGGGTCCGGAGTAGGCTCGGGGCTCGGCTCCGGGCTAGGCTCGGGTTCGGGGGCAGGTTCCTCAGCCAGAGCCAGGGTCACGAGACCCGATTCAGCGAACCCGGCCTCGTTCATGGCCATGACGCGGATGACCGAGCCGTTGCTCTCCCATCGATGGTGAGGGTCAGCTCGGGGCCGTTCTCGTCTTCCACAATGGACCCAGGAATCGGAGCCCTCGCGCTTGATCTGCCAGAAGAGGGTCGGCGTCGGCGTGCCGGTCGCCTCTGCCTTGATCGTGACCTGCGTGCCCTCCTTACCCGTCACGGTGCGGAAAGCACCGTCACCGGAGATCTGTGCGTCCTGCGCGGGGTCGGCGGTCACGGTCAGCGGCTTGATAACCGGGGGCTCCTGGTCATCCGGCTCCGGGGTCGGCGTGGCAGCCGCGAAGGCCTCGACCTCCGCGAGCGCGAACTCACCGAACTCGGTGGGCTGGATGACGCGGATGAAGCGTGCGTTGAAGCCCTCGAAGTCGACCGCGCTTGGGCGGGCGCCGACTCCGTCGACCTTGATCATGTGGACGCCGTCGACCGCGCCGGCGGTGGCGGGGTTAAAGGAAGCGTCGAGGCGTGTCTTTGAGGCGACGACCCAGAAGTCGTGCAGGCGCTGGTCGCAGGGGATTCCCTGGCAGTTGTCGGATGCGGAGCGGTTCCAGACGTTGACGACGCCGAGGGGTGGGCTCTCGCCGAGGTCGACCTCCCACCAGGGGTTGGCCTGCTTGCCAGTGTGGGCGACCGAGCCGTTGTCCCACACGCCGTCCGTGTTGCCGTCGACGGCGCGTGAGGCGGTGCCGCCCCAGCCGGTCGAGGACATGGTGGCCGTCTTGTTGAGGGCGAGGTTGTCGCTGCCCTTGGTGACGGTGAGGGTGGCGCGCTGGGAGGTGGTGGAGCCGTTGGCATTTGTGGCGACGGCGTAGAACTGTGCGCCGTCATCCTCGAGCGTCGTCGTCAGGGTGTACATGGGGCTCGTGGCATCCGGAATCGCCGTTCCATCGGTTGCTCCCTAGGGGACGCGGTACCACTGGATGGTGGCGGCCGGGCGGCCCGAGGCGACGACGGTGAAGGTGGCGCTCTCCCTGCCTTCACGGAGACCGAGGAGGGGTCCGTGGCGATGACGGGCGGTTGGGTGGACGCGTTTTCGCCGTAGACGTGCACGGTCGCGCTCACGGAGCGCAGGCCGATCGGGTTGGCGTAGTAGGAGGGGTGAGCCAGCTCCAGGCGCAGGGGTGTGATCTTGCCGGGCTCGAGGGTGAGGCCCTCGCCGACTTCCCCGGCCTCGATCTGCGCACCGGTCACCTCGATGGAGGTGGTCCCGAGGGTGATCTTGTAGGTAGTGGAGGCATCGAAGTTGCCCGAGAAGGTCAGGGTGAGGTCGGTGATGGCCTTGTCCCCCTTGTTCACGAGGTAGGCGTCGTAGGCCTGCGCTCCGGAGTAGCGCAGTGCGGAGGCGCGTCCGAAGAACTGCTCGGAGGAGATGGTCGCGCCGTCGACGGCGGTGACCGTCTGCGTGGGCACGTAGGTGGGGGCGGCATCGAAGGTGACCTTGACGACGGGGCGCAGGTTGGGCTCGGGGTTCTCGCCCGACATGGTCACCGTGAGCGTCGTGCCGTCCTGAGTGAAGTCGAGGGAACGGTCGGTGCCGTCCACGCTCACGGCGGTGACGTGGCCGCCGACGCTGGGAAGCGTCAGGGTCTGACCGGAGCTCCACTGCTCGGGGAAGAAGTAGAGGTCGTTGCCCTTGGTCATGATCTTGCCCCAGGAGGGTGCGGGGAACCACGTCGGGCGTGCTCCTGTGATGGCGTCGGGGTGGCGTGCCATCCACTGGCCGACCTCGGTGACGACGCCGGAGTCGAATGCGTCGATCGTCCCGTCACCCTTGGGGCCGATGTTGTAGGCGAACTGGCCGCCCGAGGCGACCGTGCCGATGAGGTTGTTGACGAGTTCGCGTTCCTTGTAGCTCTTGGCGCTCTCGTCGCGGTTCGCCCACGAGCAGTATCCCCAGCAGGCCGGGTAGATCGAGCGGATCGATTCCCAGGGGCCCATGTGGAAGTCGGTTGTCACCGAGTTGTCGCCGCCGACTTCAAAGTCACCGGCCTTGTTCCACACGCGCGAGTTGACCATGGTGTCGGGCTGGAGCTCGTGGACCCACTGGGCCATGCGCTGGGATTGCTCGGCGGTAGGGCCGCCCATATCGAACCAGAGCTCGGCGATAGGACCGTAGTTGGTGAGGAGCTCGGTGAGCTGGGGCTTGATGGTGCCCGTCATGAGTTCCTCGTCGATGGGGTTGACGTTCCCGTAGGGCTCGGGGGTCTGCTTCGTCCAGTCGATGATCGAGAAGTAGAAGGCGAGCTTGACGCCGAGCTTGTTGCACTCGGTGGACAGCTCCTTCATCGGGTCTTTGCCGTAGTTGGACTGCTTGACGATGTTGTAGTCGGTCGTCTTCGTGTCCCACATGGCGAAGCCGTCGTGGTGCTTGGACGTGATCATCAGGTAGGTCATGCCCGAGTCGTGGACCGTCTTGCAGATGGCCGCGGCATCGAAGTTGGAGGCGAGGTCTTTGGCCTTGGCCAGGTAGTCGTCGGTGGGAATGTTTTCCCAGGCCTTGATCTGCTCGGGGGTAGCCCATGCCCTGGCGGTGACCGTTGTAGTAGCCGCCGTAGACGGAGTAGACGCCGAAGTGCATGAACATGCCGTATTGGAGCTTCTGCCAGTTGGCGACTTTGGTGGTGTCGCTGAGGGGACCGCTGCGGGGACGCCGGTGGGCGCGCTTGGCGCGTCGGCGAAGGTTGGTGCGCTCAGGGGTGCGAGCACCAGTGCCACTGCGGCACCGCAACCGGCAAGCATTCGCTTGAGGTTCACGGGGTGTCCTTTCAGGGGGTGGCGGACTGCGTTGTCCGTCCTCATCGGTGAGGATGAGGCGAACGTTACCCCATGGGACTTATTCATGAACCAGTTTGATAGTAGCTTTTCTTACAAATCAGGGACATCCCTGATTAGAGGGAAACTGGAACGGCCGTACTATTCGGTCACGCTGCTCTATACGAGGAAGCGGGCCGGTTACTCCGACCCGCTTCCTTCGTCGATTGTCACCCTCGGGCGACGAGGCAGTGGCTCAGTTACGCCACGCGGCAGCCCTTGCCCGGCCACCCACGCGGCCACCTGCGTGCGACGCTGCAGGCCCATCTTGGACAGCAGGGAGGTGATGTGGTTCTTGACGGTCTTCTCCGCCACCCCGAGCTTTTCGCCGATCTCGCGGTTCGACAGGCCATCACCAATCAGGTCGAGGACTTTACGCTCCGACGGCGTCAGATCCGCTGTCGGATCCTCGTGGTCCACGCGCCGACGCGTCAGGGTGCGCTCGTCGAGCAGCACGCGTCCATCCGCGACCGCCTTGATGACGTCGGTGATCTCCGCCCCGCGCACGGTCTTGAGGATGTACGCGCGGGCACCGGCCTCGAGGGACTCAGCCAAGGCCCTCGTCGTCATCGAAAGAGGTCAGGACGACGGGTAGAATCTGCGGGTGGGAGGCGCGCAGGCTTGTCATGATGTCGATGCCGGTACCGTCGGGCAGCTGGAGGTCGACCAGGATGACGTCGGGGCGCACCAGGTCGGCTCGGCGCACGGCATCCGCGACGGAGCCGGCCTCAGCGACGACCTCGAGGCCTCGTCGCGGTCAACAATTTCAGCAATACCTCGCCGAACGATCTCGTGATCGTCGACGATCGCGACGCGCGTGCGCGCGAAGTATTTTCACTCACGAGCTCATACTAACTGTTGGGAGGGCAAACGCCCTCGTGTACCCTATACTCCTCCGGGAGAGCCGACTCATCGCGTCCTGAGCGGCCGCGTTCTCCGCATGCTTCTTCGACGAGGCTTGGCGGAGCCAACCGCGTCGGAACGCTCGGCGAGAAAGCGCGGGCAGTAAAGACGCGCTGATGATCGGGTCCTCCCCTGCACCTCGTACGAGACCTCGCCCTGGCCCTCAGCCTGCGAGTACTCCACGAGGAGGGTCTTCCAGTCCTGGTGGTGGCCGCGCGAGGGGCGTCGGCCAGCAGGAAACTCAGGCGTGCCAGGACGACCCGGCGTGCCTCCTCCAATCCGCTGGTCAAGTACGTGGCACCGATGAGGGCCTCGAACGTGTCGGACAGAATCGAGTCTTTCTCGCGTCCCCGTGCATGGATTCGCCCTTGCCGAGGAACACAAAGTCACCCAGCCCGATGCGCCGTGCGGCCGCGGCCAGGGGCTGCTGAGAAACGGTCGCCGCGCGCATCCGCGACAGGTCGGACTCGGGCACGTCCGGATACTGCTCGTACAGCTTCTGGGCAATGATGATCGAGAGCACCGAGTCGCCCAAAAACTCCAGGCGCTCGTTGTTTGCGATACCGCCGGCCTCGTTCGCGTAGGGAGCGGTGCACGAGCGCGAGTTGCAACAAAGGAGCGTCGATGCGCGTGCCCCACGCCTCCACGAGCGCGTCGGTGTCGGTGCGCGGAGGCACCGGCAGGTGCTTGATTTGGCCATCAGGATCGCCCCGGCTCGGGGCTCTCGCCCAGGAGGGATGCCAGGGAGGCCAGGCGAGGGTCGATGACGACGTGCTCGTGGTCGGCGGGCAGATCGACCCACTTCTCGCCGCACACGTCACACAGGCCCGCGCAGTCGGAGCTGCACAGGGGGCGCGGGTCGACGAGGGTGACGATGGCGTCGCGCAGCTGCGTTTCGATGTCGATCGTGTCGCGCTCGCCGATGACGAAGAGATCGTCGGCATCCCTCGTCCTCGCCCTCGGAGAGCGTCAGGGCAGGGGCTCCAGGCTCGAAGTAGACCTCCGCGCTGGTGACGTCATGATGCTCACGCACCTCGTCCAGGCAGCGCACACACTCACCCACCAGGTCGACGGAGGTCGCGACCTGCACGAGGACGCCGTCCCTCGACACTGGTCAGATCCACGGACACGTCCAGCGGCGTGCCGGGAACCACCGACATCGAGGGCGTCCCCAGGTCATCGGGGCGATCCACGTGATGTCTTCGTGAGCGTCGAACCCAGCGCGCGCGGCAGGCGCGCCAGGGACAGGGTCAGGGCCTTCTCACTCATGGGACAGGGTCCACGTCCGTCACATCGACGCCGCGCCGCTCGGCGATCGCGCGTCGACCGGCATCGGTACGCCGCGACACGTCGGCGATCAGGCGGGCCAGCTCGTCGAGGGAGGAAGCGACGTAGTCGTCGGCGCCCCTCACGCAGGGAGGTGGCTGAGCGCTTGGCCTCGGAGACGATCTCGCGGGCGCGGTCCTCGGCCATGCGCACGATGTTTCTCGGTGGAGACGATGCGCGCGCCTGGGCGTTCGCGTCGGCGATGGTGGCCTCGGCGTCGGCGCGCGCCTGCGAGACCAGGGCGGTGGCCTCCTCGTTCGCGCGCGAGCGGGTGCGCTCGGCTTCCTCCTCGGCGTCCGCGCGGATCTGCGCGGCGCGCTCGTTGGCCTGGGCGAGGGTAGAGGAGCGCGCGAGTTCGCCTCGGCGATACGCGTCTCGGCAGCGGAGTCGGCGCGCCCCAGGACAGCGTCCGCGTCGGCGACGACGGCGTCGGCGGCGACCGGTCCTCGGGCAGCGCTTCGCGAGCCTGGTCAAGCAGGTCGAGAATCTCGGCCTTGTTGACCATGATCGAGGCGGACAGGGGCACTGCGCGGGAGGACTCGACAAGGTCTTCGATCTGGTCGAGGGCGGCGATCACGGTGGAGGGACCGTAAACGGTTTCCTCGTTCCACTCGTCCTGATTCTTGTCTGCGGGCGTGTCGGCCATGAGTCCCTCCTGCGTTCCACCGGGCGTGATTCAGTTTCTATTGTCCGTCAGATGGCGCGCGAGCGCCGGTGGGACATACCGGGAAATGTCTTTTTGAGGCTCAGAAGTTCACGCACCGCACTGGAGGAGACATGTCCGAGGCCAGGGGCGAGCGGGAATCCACCACGTGTCCACCCTCCGACCTCCAGGTTGAGGGCAGCCTGAGGGCCCTCAAAGTCCGCGTCCTGCGCGCCGCGCACCCCGCCGACAATGAGGTGTGACGCCCAGGCGGCGGGCCTCGTCCCATGGTGGCGCCCGACAGCGCGACCACCTCCACGCGCTCCAGGTGCGCGGTCGCCTCCTCGATGAGCGCCACCCTGGCTGCCGGCTCGATGAGCCCGCGCTTGGCGGGGTTGATGCCCACCCCGATGATGGGGAGGTCAGCGACCTCGGCGACGCGCTGGGCGACGTCAAGGTGCCCGTTTGTGAAGGGGTCGAAGGACCCGAGACAGCGCAATCGTTGGGCCATCTCCTCACGCACTGGCAGAGGCCGCCGCATCTCGGCAGCGTCGCTGTCATCGCCGTTCTCCTCGTTCTTGGGCGAGGGGTGGAGGCCGGCGAGTAGGCGACTCGTCTCCCCGCGCGCGTGTCTTCGAGGACCAGGAAGGGCGGCCAGGTGGGGGCCGGTGCGCGGGTGGAGCGCTCGACGACGATCAGCGAGTCCGGACCGACCCACGGCGCGAGGGCGGACAGCACCGTCGCCATGTCCTCCTCCGGCAATGTCGTAGGGAGGGTCGATGAGAGCAGAGTCTACCTCCCCGTGAGGGCCTCGCCGCTGCGGGCACCCAGGTAGGCGCGGGCACGTCCGCCGTCACGACGCGGGCGGACAGACCCGTCGCGCGGACGTTAGCGGTAGCGACGCGCGCGGCCGCGGAGGCTTCTCGACGAGTGATCGTCTCGCGGCACCCCTGGACAGGCTTTCGAGGCCGAGGGCCCTCGTGCCATGCGAGGTCGAGGACGGTGGCCCCCTCCAGGACGTTCATGTGATC
>BNJU01004971.1_pt1 | contig 59498 bp, 56 predicted proteins | sample 8539281 | NCBI WGS metagenome assembly BNJU01 (sample SAMD00202456, study PRJDB9452) | human saliva metagenome | isolation source: human saliva | place: Japan
TTCCACCCTCTCTGACCCTTTAACAAGCAACATCTTCTTTTGCTAAAGGTGTATTCGTTATCATAGCGTTTCGACTGGTGTAGGTACAGCTTTCTACAACATTGACTGGCACTTCAATCACTTTAGTGATTTTTATTTCCATCTTATCTTTGTATTCAACTGTTACAGTTGCTGGTGTTTGTTCACCTGTTTTATCTGTTCCAGGAGTTGTTTCAACATTTGTTACTGTAACTGTTACACCTTCTGGAAGACCTTCAAGTTTTTAGCTGCTTCTTCTGCTTTTTTCTTTAACAACTTTTTGCTAATTCAGTTTTATCACTATTTTTTCGGTACTACTACACCTTCTGGTTTAACTTTTTGGTAATACTGTTACTGGTACATTTACTGGTTCTTCAACATTATTAGGATATGTTACTTTTGTAGTAACTTTAACATCTCTATCTCCAACTTTACCTTCTGTTGTTGGGATAGCTTTGTTGATGTCTTCATCAGTTCAGGTGTTTTTAGTTCCATCTGTATCAGGAGTGATTGCTTTGTTTACATCATCAGCTTTTGGTTTGTCACCTTCTACAACGCTATACAGGTTTAACATCTGAACCCTTAACATTTACTGTTACAGGGATTGTAGTTGTGTAGTCTTTTCCATCAACTGTGTATGTTACTGGTACTCTACTGTCGTTACTCCAGTTCCTTTTTAGCAGTTACTGTGTCTTCTATAGCTTTTGTTACATCACCAACAGTTACTGTTGCACCGTTTGGTAATTTAGATTTGAAGTCCGTTGCTTCAACTGTCTTCTTCAGCTTTTGCTTTTGCTAATTCTTTCAGTTTGTCTGGAGTTGTATTCTTAGCTACTGTTACTTCACCTTTAGCTACTGGTAATACTGTTACTGGTACTGTTACTTTCTCAGGGTCTTTAATTCCTGGGTAAGTTACTGGTACTTCTACTGTTACATCTGTAGCTCCTGCTTTTCCAGCTGTTTCTGGTAATGTTGTTGGTTCTCCAACTGTTCCACCTTGTCCTGGTGTTACTGCATCTTTAGCTTTTGTTGGTTTTTCACCTTCGAATACTACTACTGATTTAGGTGTTGAACCTACTACTGTTACTGGTACTTCTACTCTTTTGAGTTCCAACAACATTTCCTTTATCATCAGTATATTCAATAACAACTGTTGCTGGTTTTTGGTTTTCCTGTTTCAGTTACTCAGCTGTTGTTGGTGTAGTTCCTGCTTTCACTTCTTTAACTTTTTACAGTTACACCTTCTGGAAGTTTATCTTTGGTAATGCAGCTACTACTTCTTCAGCTTTGGCTTTAACTGCAGCTTCTAAGTTTTCGCTTCCTTTAAGAACTGTTAACCCTTCTGGTTTCACTAATGGTAATACTTTAACAACTGCAGGTACTTCTACAAGTTTATCTTCACCATCTTTAGCTACTACTGTTACTTTCTTGTCTCCAGGTGTTGTTGTGTCTACATCACCATCTTTATAAGTGAATTTAGTACCTTCTGGGTATTGTTCAGGATCAATACTCTTCTCTGGATTAACATCTTTACTTGGATCTTTTTCGAACACATATTGTGTCTTAGGATCTACTACCATTACTTTAGCTGGTACTTCTACAATTGTTTTTCCATCTAATTCAGCTACAACAACTACATCTTTTTCACCTGATGTCGTTGTATCAACTGGTTCTTTATATTTAAATTTAGTTCCTTCTGGATATTCTTCTGGAGTAATGCTTGATTTAACTTCAGGTTGTGGTTTCTTAGGATCGCAACAACAAATTGTGGTTTACTATCAACTACACGTACTGTTGCTGGTACTTCTACTAGTACTTTATCCCCTTGTTTAACAACTACTGTTACTTTCTTATCTCCAGGTGTTGTTGTATCTACTTCTTCTTTATACTCAAATGTTGCATCATCTGGATAATCAGCTGGATCAATACTATCTTCTGGTAAAGGTTGTTTTTACCTTCACTCACTACCACTAATTGTGGGTATCCTTTAACAACTTTCACTGGTACATTAACGGTTTCTTCACGTTTATTATCACCTGAACCGTATGTTACTGTTACTGGTGCAGTTAATGTATCATCTCGACTTTTCCATTTGTTTTCAGGAATCTTAGTTTCATCTACTGTTTTCTCATTTCCTTTAGTAGTAACCGCATCTTTTTAATTTTTCTGAAGATGGTTTATCTCCTTCTACTACATAAACAGGTTTTGCAGTTGAAACTTTTTGGTTTTAACTTTAATTGTAAACTCTTGATCTATTTCTTTCTTAGTATCAAACGTTGGATCCTGATCAAATGGATTATCTACGACATCATATCCCATAGATTTCAAAACATCAACACGCGCTTGAACTTTTTCTTCTGGAATTTTATCTCCTGATTTACCAGTAAGATCATCAATATCATATTTCGCATCTAATGGTGTTTCAACACCTTTATCATCGACTGAAACAAATTTAACTTTTGCTTTTTGATCATCTTTTTCATAAGTAATCTTGATATTTGCTTTTGGATCTGTAATTTTTCGGTGGTTTATATCCTTGTTCTGGATTTTGCAGTTACTGGTTCTAATGGTGTTCCATTTCCATCTTTCGGAGTATAGCCGTCTTTATGAGGTATAATTTGAGTAATTTCTCCTGTTTTCGTTGGATCGTTTTGGATCATTAGGAATGGAATTGGATCTCCATCTCTACCTGTTGTTGGATCAACTGAATCCAACTTCCAATCTTCGTATACGTTACTTTTATCAGTTTCATCAGGAATTACTTTTTGTATCTTTTTGCAGGAGTTACTGCTTCTTTCGCTGGAATTTCTTTTTATTCTGCAATATATCCAGGTAGAACATCTACCCCAACTTTATCCATGTTTTATTTGGACTTTTCCCAATCTGTATAAGTTACTTCTTTAGTAGCAAGATTAACGCTCCTTTCTCTTGTGAATGGCACCGTTTGAACAGTATCATCCTTAGCTTTTTACTTCAGGTGCTGTATCAGAATCTTTCTTCACATATGAAATCACACGTTTAGCAGTTGTGTTCAAATCAGATTCAGCTAAGCCTTCTGGCCATTTAAGCTCAGGATTTTCCCCATTTGGATCTACTGGACTATCTTTTTCATGAGGTGTTGATGAAGGAACTTCAACAATTCTAGGTTTTACAACAATTTTAAATGTTTGAGAAGGTGCTGATGAGACCATCTGTTGGGTTAACATCTTCTTTGTCATCAAAAATTGGATGATGATTATCTTGAGTATTATATTCATCACTTTCTACTTCATAACCTTGGTTTTTAAGTTCTTTAATTTTGTTATCAACGTCCGTACTTGCTGGTAATTCTGAACCAGATTTACCAGTTAAATCAAAGCTAGAAACAACCTCATTAGCTCCTCCATCTACTTTTTCTCAATAACCACTTTAGCTTTCTGAGTTGACGGAGTATACGTAATTGGCGATGTTCCAAAATTATCAGCTGGTGTAAATCCTTCCGAACATTGTATCCTTGTGTTGGATCATTTGGATTTTTCGGTGTTAATTCTTGTCCGTTATATACTGGAGTATATCCTGGTACATACGAATTGTTATTGCACTAAAAGTTCCCTGGTTTTGTTGGATCTGTTGGATGATTTGGATAATTTATTTTTATCCGGAGCTCCTTGTGGTTTCTTACCTGCTGGTACTCAGGCACAAACGAACCAATCTCCTTATAAAGAACTTTCTTCACTTCAGGAGATACTGTTCCATTTTGTGCTGGCTTAGGAGCATCTTTTTCTGGTACAAGTTTATCCGCATTATCTACTAATAAATAATTATTTATAACTGGAGATTCAACTGAATTGTACTTACCTTTTAGTACCATCTACTGTAGCATCTGTTAATTTATCAGCTTCATTGAAAATTTCCCAATCAGAGTAAATTACTTCTTTTTGTTTCAGGGTTAACTGTTGCTGTACGTTTGTAAGTTACTTTTTGTACTTTTTCAGCATATAGAGGAGTTGCATCATCTTTGTTTGCATCTTCTTCTTTTAGATACTTAATTGTACGTGTTACTTTTTAACTAAGTCATCACGAGTAACTCCTGCTGGATATTTACCAAGATTTTCATCTCCTTCTTTTTGCAGGTGTATCTGCTGTTTTTGGAGATACTGGAGATGTTGTACTTGGATTTGTTGGATCAGTTGTTACTGTTGGATCTACTGTGATTAAGTCTAATACGTGTACCGTTACATTGGCTTCTGTTGATTTTCTTACCTTCACTATCAGTTGATTGTACTTTTACAGTATAATCTCCAACTGTAGTTGTATCTAAGTTACCTGCATCACTTACTGCGATTGTTGGTTTAGTAGACTCAACTCCATCACGATCATCTTCTAAGTCAGTTGCTGATGGTTTAGCTTTTTCTAAAACTTTAGCATTGTTCCATTATCAGCTTCTTTTTGTTTTTATAAACATATAAATCTGTTTTCTCAACTGCTACTGTTGGAGCTTCGTTTAGAACATTAGCATAAGCTGGATCTGATTCGTTACCCGCTTTATCAAGCACAGTGACTTTGATACGTTTGTCCGGATTTGTTGTCTCATTTGCTTCCGTCAAATCTGTACCTGCTGGAACTGGAACAACTAATTTACCATCACGTACTTCAACTTTTTGTTGCACCATTATACCAACCATCTGCTTTTCTTCGTTAAAGTAATTGGTGTTTTAGTATTTGGTAAAGTAACTTTCAATGAAGTTAATCCACCAATTGCACGTTCAATATTTTTACTTCTGTGTCAGCATCACGGTTTGTACCATTATTTCTGTCATTATCTACGATATCTTGTTTTTCTCTAGGTACATCTGTTAAGTTAGGATCTTTTTCTGTTGGTACAGAAATTAATAATTCTGTAGGTTGATTTTTGTCAGCTTTTTCTCCATTAATACTATCTGATGAACTGGTTCTACTGTAGAGACCACAGGTTTAACAGTATCAATATAAATTGTTTTATTGTAGTAGTAATCAGGATTATCTGTATTTCCAAGGGCATTGAATGTATTCTATATGGACTATTTGGATTTACAACGCCTGTATTTTCTAATACTCTGTTTCCTTGTAAATCTGTAAATCCTTTCTTTAATTTCTGCAGTTACTTTGAAAGTAGCAGTCCCTTTAAAGTTTTTCGCTGTTGTGAAATCAATACCGAATGTTCGTGTTCCATTTTAGCAGGCTCAGAATCCTCCGCATTGAATTTCAATCTAAGTGTTCTAGTTGTTTCATCATATGATACCACTTGGTGAGACCAGGCCAATTCCATTCATTAGCTTTTTAATTGAATCTTTTAATTCAACACCTTCAGAATTTTAATAGTGTATTCATATGCACCATAAGTTGGTAATCCCCCAACATTTTTAACTGTAACTTTTAATTGACTCAGACTCTTTATCTTTTATATAATACATCTTCACCATATTCAGAAGTTAATTTACCACGACAACATCTGTTGTCATTTCTAAAGCTGCACCAACAGTTAGTTAACTCCCCCTACAAAATAACCATCTTCAATTTCTGTTTTACCATTTACTGGGTAGAATCTTTTTAAATGCTGGACCATCTTCAGAGTGCTTTAATAGTTACTTTAATTTTTAGTAGTATTTGGAGTATAATAATAGTTCTCCAAAAACTGAAACCATTTCCATTCCCTCCATCACCATATGGAGTTGAGAACGTGTAGTTTCATTATGATTATTCGCATCGTGTTAGCGTTCTTAAAACTTCACCTGTATCTGCATCTGTAACTGTAATTTCTACTTTTTCTCCAGTACCAGTCCCATCATTACCGTATGCACCACCTGTTAAGGTGCTCAAAGGTATAGTCTAGAATTCGGATTAACATTAAATTCTTTAGAAATTTGTGTACCTTTCTTATTTAATTGAATATAATAACCTTTCCCTACAGCTGGATGTTCTGCATTATTTAAAGGAACACCAGGTACACTTGAGTAGTTGACACCATTTGCATAGTTTTGATTAGCTTTATTAGGCGCTAAAGGATTGTCGGGAACAGGAGTATCATTGTATTGTCTGTCAATACTTCCATTATTATCGTATACTTTTAGATGGTTTCGGATCAACCAGCAGGTCTATCCGCTGCAACTTTTGTTGGAGCTTCTGGTTTAATAGCTGTTACATAATTATTTGTCCTTCTATTTTCCATCCATCAATTTCATTTTCAATTCTCTTTTCTTTCCAATTATAAGTAATTTTACCAAGTTTTACTGGAGCTGGATTTGGAGAACTAGTATTATTTCTTGAATATTGATTTTCAACAGATGCGGATTTTGTTTCAACATCTGGAGTATTAAAATCAATATCTCCAAATTGATTTTTCAAACTTGAAATAACGTTATCTACTGGGTTAGCTCTACCCTCTTTTATTATTACTAGTAGGACCTTCTGCTGCTTGTTCTCCCACACCGGTAGGTGTTGCTCTAAACCCACTTTCCCCTTTTTCCTGGTATAGACTTTTCCATTACGTGGATCATTATTTTTATTAACTCTTCTTTAGGTTCAGTAGATACTTTCTTCATGTACTTTCTAGTACGAAAGCTTTATTTTTAGTTCTACTACTTTTCTGTTTATCTCTTCTTGAGTAGCTGTTGAATCTTGTGCTAAATTTTGTGCTGATGCTAATTCTAATTTAGCTTCTTCTATGAATGATTTTGTTTTTGTCATTTACTCCAGCTTTTTCTATAGCAGCCTGCAATCTATTAATTGAATTTTCTAATTCTGTTTTATTAAGCTGTTTCTCGACTTTTGGGTTGTGATGAATCTACATTCCCCGCTTTTAAATTCTTAGTCTCGTCTTTTCTACTAACCCATTACTTGTATTATTCTCAGCATTTAATTTTTGTATCTGGACTAGAGCTTATCAGTTGCTAAAGCTGTGCTATTTTCTGCATTATCACTAGCAAATGCATTTGTTCCTAAAAATGACAAAACCTGCAGCTATCAATACTCGAAGCCGTTCCTACTTTGAATATACCGTAGTAATTAATTTTTCTTGTTTCTTGACTAATCATTCTCTTATTATTCTTACTGTACATTTTTATATCCTCCTTATCTAAAACAATATATATAATATCTAAGTAATGTTAACGCGAATATTTTTATTATAATAATTACGTGATTTGAATTATTAATATTTTCATCGCTTAAATTAATTTTACCTATTAAATAAGCCTATGTCAGCTAGATTTACTGCTATTTTTAAGATATTTAAGTTAAAAAGAAATTTCATTTTCATAATAAAATAGTTGTTTGATTTATGAAATAATATTATCTTATAAAAATAAATTAACATAATTTAATCATTAAAATACCTCTATTAGCTAACTTAATAAACTTTATAAAGTTTACGTATGTTTTTGATTGATTAGAATTTAACTGAAATTCACTATTTTTGATAACGTTTTCTAATTTTTCTACATTTTAATTTTAAAAATTATCATATATTTTAATAAATATTTAAGTAAAATAGGAAAGTATCAGTAACCTTTAAAAAGCTACTGATATTTCTTTTTATTTTATAATCTTATTCTCTAAAAAAATCACAGTATCTCATCTCTAGATTTTGTAACATATAAATTCGGTGCTTTATTTTCAATTTTTAGCTTCGGCTAATAAACCTAAAGCTTTCTCATCATCTAACTTTACACCATATTCGTATGTTGCCAGGATATTTTTAGTCTGGAGGATGCTTTAAGTCAATTTTTAAACTCTTATCATTCATAAGTTCATTTAACAACTTATCTTCAGGGTTTACTAAAAGCTTATTAATTTTACTAACAATGCCATAAGTTCAATTTTATAAACTGGTAACAAAATCGTCTTTCTTTCAATATATAGTTTTCTTTGCTTCATTGTATAAAGCATCAAACTCAAAGAAATATTCTAGTCCATCTAATTTTATAAATTCTAGTGCATCAGTTAGATAATTAGTATTGAGTTATTTCTAATGAATTTATTTTTCTACTATTTCAGGTTTTTCAATTAATAAATTCTTTTCCAATGCTTTGATAATATATATATTCCAATTGTAAATGTAATATGAATCTAGTAGTTTCATCTTTACTAGCGTGATAGAACGTCATTCCATCGTTGAATCCCATCGGAATCAAATTTAGAAAAGCTAATACAAATCCTATTAAGGCGAATAGTAAAGTATAATAACTTGGTAAAAACTAACCAAAATACAACAGAAAATACTATATTAAACGTTACTCCACCTAATAAGTATAATTTATACTTAAATTTCCTTCAACATATTCAGGTGCTCTCATCAGACACTGACCGCCAGTTCCTGCCAGTCTTTCAAATCTAATTTTAAGTTTTCCATTTTCATCCTTTATAATTTTAAAGTCAAAAACCCTACAAAACTAATAAACTTATATCCTGATAACAATCCATAAATGTCCCGCCTCATGAACTATGATATGCAATATGAAGGCTAAAACACCCGCTATTAATAACAATATGCTATTTGGTGTATCCACTTTCGAAAAGGGAATCTCCACACTCTTACCAACAGAATGGTCTCTATTATCGCCCCAACAATCATAATTCCTAATATTTGTCAAAAGTCCGTTAAAAATCTTCATAAATTATTCTCCTATTCATTTTTCATGAATATAAGTCATCATTTCGCTAATATTTTCCATATTTTCATCTACTAAGATATACATCCATCTCCCATAGCTGTTGCAAATACTTCCGGTACTCTATCAATTAAACGAAGTTCTTTGAATATCTATTATAAATATCTTCATTGAGTATATTTATGTATATTTATCACGTCTCGATAAAGCAACACCATTATAGTTATTCTTTACTTTTTTCGGTGAATTACCAACTACAACATCAGCATACATTTCAAATAAGTCACGTTCGTAAAGTATGATTATATAAATCAACTGTATATCCACCCGCTATTCTATTATTATATTCTGGCGCAATATAATCATTATTAGGTAATTTGAAAAATTCGATATGGAAGAACCTTTCCTTCATACCAAACTCTTTAACAATATTTCTACCATATTCTTTTTAGTTTGGGATCAATTTCTCTAGAAATTATATTTCCATAATCTAGACTATCATTTAATAAATCTAAAGTAGGTTTTTGTATAATAAAACTAGTCTCACATACGACTTCACCTTTTAGGAATCAATTAGCCCATCATAAGTGCAAAGAACACCATTATCTATATAACATTCAATGAAATACACAACCTCTTGATTCCATTGATTTTTTAAAATCTTTCAACGTCTTCTTTTGAGATTAATTTTAAACGTATTATTAGCCCCTACTCCATTATTAGGTTTAGCAATTACTGGTAAATTTAATATCTTTTTATGGCTTTTTCAAGTTCTCTAATATTTTTACAGCTCCCCTTAGCAACTGGGACTTTTGCTTTTTATAAATCGTTCTTTTCATTTTCGATTTATACTTTGTAAAAATCTAATTTTTAGGTTTTTACTCCCGGGATATTAAATTGTTCTCGTATTATTGAATCCAACATTAACCAATGCTCATTGTTAGACTCAACCCTATCTATAACACCGTGTTTATATATTAAGAACGCCACCCTCTTAATACTTCTTCATAATTTTCTAAATCATTTACTTTGTAATATTCGGTTAGAGAATTCTTTAATCCATCAGTAAAGATTATCATAACTTTCACTACCTATTCCTAAGACTTTAACACCTTTTTCAACCAACTTTCTTGCAAACTTTCCTGTGAAGTTGGAAAATTTGATGATACTAATAAATAATTCATAATAATCCTTCTTTCCTAATTTTATTCATTAGTCTACCATAAACTTCACTAATTTTCCAATGAAACATAAAAATATGAATCATATCCCCAACGTTCGGAAAAATGATTCATATTGTATTCTATTCTTTTACATTTACTGTTAAATTTTGTAAATATGTTTTAAATGATGAATTAACTTCCTCACTTAAACCTTTTAGTAGCATTTAAATCAACTACTATTTCAACTTTTTCATTATATGTTTGTGTCATAATTATATTACTTAAGACACAAATATTTGATACTAAACCACAAAATTCAACCTTTATAATCACTACGTGAAATGAACTTAGCTAAGTCTATACTTCCAAATGAAGTTTTTATTAAATACCTTTTTAGCATATTTTTCTCATAACTTGCAACTTTTCCATATAACTTATGCCCTTCACTATCAATTATGCAGTGTTCAACTGGTAAATGTTTACCTTCTCTTGTAGTTAAATAATTTTGTATAATGAGTATCTTTGTGAATCACGTCTTGTCCAGCTTTTTTATATATTCATCAATTTTATTAGCAATAACCTGATCAAGTTGATCGGCAGTTTCAAAACCCAATGCTCCGTCTACGAAGTCTTTTTGATAGTCAACAACTACTAATAATTTTTCAGTTGTATCATGTTTTAGCGTTACTCTTAAGTATGCTAAAAATGCAACAAAAAGCTAAGAATGCTAAACAATAAAAGATCACTTCCGATTTAAACTTCGGATGGGCTTTAGGGTCTAAAACTACAAACTTCACCAATACTGCTGCTTCTACTAAAGTAATACAACAATATATTTAATATTCTTTTTAAAAGTAAGTAGAAAAGTCTTTCGCACCTAATTTTTATAAATTAGATAAACAAATAATACTGTAATGCCTAATATAAATATCATCGTACCGTACTTATGCATTAAGTGGAATCATGATGTGCACTAGGTCCAAGAACATAACCCAGAGTAATAAATACTATTACCCAGAATACACCACCTAATGTAGAATATATATGGAATCGTTTTGCATCTATACGTGAAACTCCTGAAAGTATCCTAAAAATATGTCTAACTCCCGGTAAGAAATAAGCTATGACTATAACTATTTCCAAATTTGTTAAAAATTCTGCCGCTTTCGTCATTCTATATGGAGTTAATCCTATATATACCATACTTATCTCATAGCCTTTGTTCCTAATCTTCTACCTACTTCGTAAGAAAATTGCATCCCAATTACCGTTCCTAAGGCGCACTTGCTAGTATCATCCCAACGTAGTTACCATGACCATTATATGCCATAATTCCAGCCACAACCATCATAGTTTCACCTGGTAGAGGTAGTGCTGCAAATTCCAAGATAAGCGAAACAAAAATATTACATATACATGTTCAGCTAATAGTTTAAATAACATTTCCATATATAAACTATTCTCCTATTTATTTTCACTACATTATATCATATTTCATACATACTTAAAAAGCTAAATTAATAAATTAAATATGATATAAATAATATTGAAAAATTATCTTATCATGTTTAACTTATAGCTAGTTAAAAATCTTCCTATTTATTAAAATAAAACTAGAGCTTTACTATCCATAAAACTCTCAGCAACTTATAAATTTTACTTTTTCTTTTCTTCAATAACTCTTACTAAGTCTTTTGATTTCTACAATGTTTTTTCTGCATCTTTCATCTGAAAAATTCAAAACCATATTTTTCTTCAATATCCATTACTACATCTGCAACATCACTGAATCAGCATCTAGATCTTCATTTAATCTTGATTCTAATGTAATTTTATCTGCATCAACTTTAATATATTTAGTAATAATTTCTTTTACTTCTTCGAAAAATTGCCATATAATTTGTTTCTCCTTTTTCCATCGTTTCTATCATTATACCATAAAAGTTTTGTTTTGTGTATTTGTTTTGCTTGTTGTACGGCATAATATAGCATTTTCATCAGCTGAACCGTGAATTTTTATACTGGTTTTTAATTCTAATCAAAAATGCTCCACCATATTCACTATAGTCAAATTTTTTCTTAAATGCTGTGATTCCCCTTTTTCACCAACAGCAGAAATTTTGTTATAAGGTTTCTAAGAAGATACCTTTAATCATTTTTCCTAAAGAACTTGCTACACCTTCTATAGATTTTAATAAAATATTTCCAGCAAATCCATCAGCACTAACTATATCATATTTATGCTCAAGAATTTCTCTTGCTCAATATTCCCTTTAAAGTTAGTAATATCTTCTTTGAGTAACTTATGAGCCTCTTTATATACTTTATTACCTTTTTGATCTTCAACACCAACATTAAGTAATGCTACCGAAGGTGTTTTCTATATTATAGATATATTTCATATATAATTGACCAAGTTTAGCATAGTTTATAAATCATCTGGTTTTGCTTCTACATTTGCTCCTAGATCTGTAAATAAGAACTTATGTTCTGATCTTGTCGTGTAATAATGAAGCCAACCCTGGTTTAGAGATACCTTCAATGCGTCCTAACATAAAATAACGAACTAGCTATAAAAGCACCGTAGCTTCCACCAGAATGCTACATCGATGACATCATTATTTTAAATCAGCTAACATTCTTATCATTGAAGCATCTTTTCTTTCTATGAACACGTGCTGCATCATCAGACATTAGCACTCTCTTCAGTACAAACATTCTTAATAATATTTTCTGTTTTTAGTTATTTTCGATCTAAGTTTTCTTCAAGTCCACACGACAAAGTTCTACTCATCATCTTTATAACTATTTACAAAGTTAATAATTCTACTAGGTTCATCTACGCCTAGTATATCAATCACCCATTTTCATAATATTATGCACTTTCTTTCTCCTATTAATTTTGCTTCTACTACAAATCGGCTTTCCCATTCCACCTGTTTGTGGATTAAAATTATCACATGTAAATAATTTTAATATTTTCGGTTCATTCTCATGTTGTTCTAAAAATTTCAACTTGTGTTGGTACTCACATCATAAAGTTTGTTTACTTCATATGTACGTAATTTATCTTTTGAAATAATTTGAATTTTAGCACCATTTTTTATTTTGTTTAAGTTATTAAATCTATTCCAACACCTTGAACACTGTGTCCTGCGATAACAACGTTCTGAGCATCTAAAGTTGATGGTTCTTGTGATGTTGCTACTCCATTAATTAAATTAATTTCAGTAACGTCTTGGAAGATTGGTTCTTCTATATCTACACTATCAATTTTTAAAATTCCTAACATTGAGGTCTGTTAATTTAATTTTTGACTCATTATCTGTAAACATTTTTGCCACCACGTATGTCTACTTCTACCTTTATTGTTTTTATAGCTGTAATAATCTTATCATTAGCGTTACCTGTTAAATATTCTCTAATTTGATTTTTGAATATCAATACTACTGATGTACACAACAGTACCACGATAAGAACATTCAGCATTTTTAAACTTTATTCATTGCATCCTCCTATATTATCGTTTCTTTTTAATCCAACGTACTGTAATAATCTTCTTTATTATCAGTTACTTCTATAATTTTTACCGCTAATCGCTAGGTACATTAAATCGACATCATTAATTAAATCAGCAACTTTAAAACTTGGTACACCACTTTGTTTTGTTCCATCACCAGGCCCACGTTGTTTTTAAGTCAAATTCTGCAATTTTTAAAACCATCATTTTCTAAGCACATTATATCTATACGTTCACTTTTTGAATCTGTTACTAATATACAATAAGACTGAAACTTACTTCTTCCTACTCGTCCTCTCAGCTGATGTAATGTGGCAAGACCAAAACGATGTGCATCTACGATAATCATAAATGTAGCATTTGGAACATTTACTCCAACCTCAATTACAGTAGTGGAAATAAGCATATGTATTTCTTTTATTTAGAAACTTCTCTACAATTGCATCTTTTTCTTTATTATTCATTTTACCATGTAGAATTGCAATTTTATAATCATCTGGTAGATAATTTTAATATTTTCATATGTTTCCTACATTTTGAAGATCCATTTTCTCAGATTCTTCAATTAATGGACAAACCACATAACCTTGTCTTCCATTATCAAGTTCCATACGAATATTATCTAGAACTTTATAAAACTCTTATTAGTAGCTTTATAAGTCTGGAACTCTACCAGCCGGTAGCTCATCAATTGTAGATACTTTAATGTCTGTAATCAAAGTAATTGCTAAACTTCGTGGTATTGGGGTTGCTGTCATCATTAATGAATTAACAGCTTCTCCTTTGTTGCTTAATAATTGACGTTGTTTCACACCGAAACGATGTTGTTCATCGGTAATTACATATTTTTAAATTATTGAATTTCACATCTTCTTTGAATTAAAAGAGTGAGTTCCAATTAATAATTCTATCTCACCAACCTCAAGTAGACTTAAAATAGTATTTCTATCTTTCTTAGGAGTGCTACTAGTCAAAAAGAGCTACAGAGATATTCAAATCTTTAAAGAATTCAAAAATGTTTCAAAAATGCTGATTTGCTAATATCTCAGTTGGTGCCATAATTGCTGTTTGATAACCTGCTTTTTATTGTTGCATATAAAGTCGCTGCTGCTACTGCAGTTTTACCACTACCAACATCACCTTTGTAACAATCTGTCCATCTTATAAGGATTATTTAAATCATCTACTATTTCATCAATAACACGACTTTGAGCTCCTGTTAGCATAAAAGGTAAACTATTTTTAAATTCATCGATATCTTTTATTGTTTACTCCAACACAATATCTATTATTCTCTATCCTACTATTTATATTCTGAAGCTGTAATTTTAACTGGTAGTTAAACAACTCATGAAATGCAAACATCTTTTTCGCTTTATCAAATTCTCTGAATTTTTGGATAATGTAGCGTATATAAAATCTTATCTAATTTCCAAATCCCTTTTAAAATTTTTCAGGAACTAAATCTAAGATAACATTTTCACCATCTATCATATTAAACGATTCTTCAACAAGCTTTTGTAAATTTTTTCTGCGTTATACCTTGTTTTAAGATGGTAAAAGACTTCAATTGTATCACCTTTGGCTTTTCATCAACAACATTGAAACTTACGCTCGAGCTGTTATTGTATTATTCGCAGCATTATACGTACCTTTTACAACTACATCTTTACCTTCAATTAGGTTTTTCAAGTAATGTTGATTATACTATTTTTATACTACCAGAAGAAGTTGATAATGTGAAAAAGACCTACTTCTTCTATTTTCCATAAAACTGGGTACTTACCTAGTTTCTACTTTTTCCAGTCGTTATGACTTTTTCATTATCTTTTAGTAGAAGAAGAAAAATCAGTAGAACTAGATACTCTATAAGGAATATTATACAAAATATCACGAATAGTATAAATTTCTAGTTCGTCTCAAAGTTTGTAAATATTTCTTCCTACACCTTTTATAGTTCCTACTGATTTTTCTAAAATATTAATCATTACCGAATAATAAACTCCTATATTTTCTCCAGTTTTTGTGATTGCAAGACCACCTCTTGGCAGTCTCTCTTTAATGTCGTGGACATTTCTAATCCTATTTTATACATCGCTTCTAGTACTTCATCAGCAGGATTCTACTCTTATACCTGCTAATGCTAAGTCAGCAGCCATAAGTGCTGTTGAAGCTCCAGCTGCATTTCTTTTTACACAGGGTACTTCTACTAACCCCGCTACAGGATCACATACAAGACCAAGCATATATTTTTAATGCTATGGCAAATGCATAGGCACACATCTCAGCATCTCCCTGCCCATTGCTTCAACAATGGCTGCCGCAGCCATTGCACTTGCAGAACCTATTTCTGCCTGACAACCACCTTTCTGCACCAGAACAAGAAGCATTATTCGCTACTACAAAACCGAAAGCTCCGGCTGTAAATAACATTTTTAATTGTGTTTCTTCATCAATATCGAATTTCTGTTTAAGTGCGTGAATACAACCTGGAAGAACTCCAGCTGAACTGGCAGTTGGAGTTGCACAAATTAAAACTCTAACGAAGCATTCACCTCATTAGTTGCAATTGCTGCTGCTACTCCGTAAAAAATCACTACCAGTAATTGACTTACCACTATCTATATATTCTTGAAGCTTCTTGGCATCTCCTCCAGTAAGTCCTGTTTTAGAACTCACGCCTGCCAAACCTTCTTCAACAGCTTTGCATCATTACATTTAGGTTTCTTTTCTCATTAATTTTTCAACTGCAGAACGTGTAACTCCATTTCACTTCAATTTCTTGTTCTATCATTAATTCAGAAACTGGTTTATTTTTCTAATTTTGATTTTTCTACTATTTCTGCTAAACTAGTAAACATTCTTGTTTCCTCTACAATCTATCTGCAAATTTTACTTCATTAATATAATCTAGTTCAGTTAATTTCTTAATCTTATCTTCAGTTAATTCTTTTTGTGATTCTACTACTAATAAGTTTATCCTCTAAAATAGAGCTAGAATACTCTCTCATTTACTTTTAAATCACTGAATATTTCCTTCAATTTGTACTGAAAGATCTTTTTGGCATCATCTTTTAAATTTATAAAAATATGAAATAGCTAGGAAAATCTCCTGATAAATTCACATCGAAACCTAGAAGTTCAAAGATTACCATTTTTCCGCCACCTATTGACTTCCCAATAAGATCCAAACTATGTCTACCTGCTTCAACTTCTATTTTTCGCAGTATTAGGATGAATGTGTTCAATTCCACTTTCTATAAATTCAAACTCCATTCCAGCTAATTTCGCATCTTCCATACTCGTTCTTATACGTTTATCAGATGTGTTATAACCTAATCAATCCACCTATTAATGCTATGTCAGTTCCATGCCTTTATACGTTTCTTTTAAATGAACCATATAATGTTATTTTTAACATTTTCTGGTTGTTCACCAAAGATATATCTTGTAACAGACCAATACGCACTGCACCAGCTGTATGTGAACTTGATGGACCTACCATTACAGGTCCTATAATATCAAATACACTTCTGTATTTCATTTACACCTCCAATATTGTAGGTAATATAACAGGTTTTCTTCCTATTTCACTTTCTAAAAATTCTCCCAAAGCTTCTAAAATTTGTAGTCTTATTTGGTAAACACTACATTCTTCATTTTCTAATGCTGCATACAGCATCTTTTAATTATTACTTTAGATTGTGCAAATAGTTCAGTAGATTCATTTACATTTACAAATCCACGGCTAATTACATCTGGATTATTCATTAGTCTTTTATTTTTAAAAATCAATCGCAATTGAAACTACGATAACACCTTCTTCAGAAAGTTCTTTTCTATCTTTAATTACAACCACCAATATCACCAATTCCCTAATCCATCAACATATACATCAGATGCATCAAACTTACCAGCAATTCTAGCACTATCACTAGTTAAGGCAAGTACTTCACCATTTCTCCATAATAAATGAATTTTCTAATGGAATATCACACTCAGCGGCTGTTTGAGCATGAATAACTTGCATTCTGTACTCACCGTGAATTGGCATGAAATACTTAGGCTTAATAAGTCTAAACATTAATTTTTGTTCTTCTTTTGAACCGTGTCCCGATGTATGAACATTATTTACACTTGATGTAATAACATTAGCACCAAGTTTTGATAATAAATCAATATTCTTATTAATAGACAATGTATTTCCCGGAATAGCTGAACTTGCAAAAATTACAGTATCAGTCGGCATTATTGTAATCTTCTTATGCGTACCATTAGCGATTCTACTTAATGCTGCAAGTTCTTCACCTTGGAGTACCTGTACATAAAATAAGTAATTTATTAGGATCTCACTTGGTTTAGATATTTACTATTAACAAACGTTTCTTTTAGGTGCTTTAATATAACCTAGCTCCGTTCCAATTTTAATAGCTTTCTCCATAGAACGACCAAATACAACAATCTTTCTTCCATGTTCAATACATGCTTCTACTACTTGTTTTACACGATATACGTTCGAAGCAAAATGTAGTGAATATAACTCTATGTTTTTCTTTTTACGAAGTATATTAGAGATAGTTTTTCCCTACTTCTTTTTTCACTTTGGGTAAACTTCTGTTCTTTCTGAGTTTGTTGAGTCAGATAGTAAACATAATACACCTTGTTCACCAATCGCTGCCATCTTATGTAAGTTAGATCCTTGACCAACAGGAGTAAAATCAAATTTAAAGTCCCTGTATGAACAATATTTCCTTTGTGGAGTATTAACAATTACCCAAATGAATCAGGAATTGAGTGCGTAGTGTTATGGAATGAAACTTTAAGGTATTTAAAGCTCAACACTGTATCTTCATCTATCACGTTTAACTCAGCTTTTGGCTAATAAATTGTGTTCCTCTAGTTTTGATCTTATAAGACCAATAGCTAAAGGTCCACCATAGATTGGTAGTTTACTTTTCTAAGTAAAAATGGTAATCCACCGATGTGATCTTCGTGACCGTGAGTAATTATTAATGCTTTAATTTTTGTCACATTTTTCTCAATATCTGAGTAATCTGGGATTACATAGTCAATTCCTAGAATATTATCTCCAGGAAATTTAACTCAGCATCGATAATAACTATTTTCATCTCGATATTGGATTGCATAGGTGTTTTTCCCAATTTTCCCTAGACCACCAATGACAGCTACACTACTTCATAATGATCTTATCCATTAACTTTCTCCACTTTAAAAGTCTTCAGATTGTTTTTCCAAACTCTAAGTATGCTTCACTTAATTCTTGAACAAGTTCAACATTGTAGTTTCTGTCATCTAAATACTTTTCTTACTGCTGGTACTCCATCAGCTTCAACATATAATACTTGAGTGTTCTCCCTTACTGGAATCTCTTTTGAATTTTTCTTGGTAAAATACTTTAAATACTGCCATTAATAATCTCCTATCATTTGTTTTAATATATTTAATGTGTAATCTATTTCATTTTTGTTGTGTTAATATTTATAAATGAAAACTGTATAATGTTTCTTTCTTGTAAGTATGAACTCTTGTAATGAATAAAATATTATTTATCGCAAGTGAAGAACCTACATTAAGTGAACTTATACTTTCAGGAAGTTCTACAGTAATTATTACTGGAGATACTTCTTTTCTTTAAATTTCATAATTGGAAGATTTAATTGCTTTTAATCCTTCCTTCATATATGATATATTTTCTTGTACTCTTTTCATATCTTTCATCAGTTTTAAAAGCATCTAATGCTGTGTTTAAAGCTTCCATTAAAATCGATGGTTGAGTGAAAAGGTATAGATGCAAGTTTGTTTTGCATAGTGTAAATCTAGATATAATGGTGTGTTTTCTAAAGGAACTAACTCCACAGTTAGAACCAACTATTGCTAAACCTGCTACAGAACAAAAATGCCTTTCCAGATGAACAAGCTACATAATCAACATCTCTTATAGCTATATTTAATAGCTCCTACTGCTGAAACTGCATCCACAGCTAAGACTAAGTTATTATCTTTAACTTATTCTAGTAATTTCATCTAAATCATTTAATATTCCAACACTAGTCTCGTTGTGAACTACATAAACAAAAATTATAGTTTCCATATTTTAGTTTTGTCCGATAGTACATCAAGATCAAAAGCTCTCCCAAATCCTACAGAATAAGTCTTCTATATTAAGCCCATGTCTCTTTGTTTCACGAACTAGCTCTATTACCAAATTCGCCATTAGCTAAAAACTAGCCCATTTATAAGATTTCCTTCCTTTTAATTGAGCCATAATAGCTTCGTTCTGCTAGTGTAGCTGATCCATGTAATATCGTTGCTTGCCTGACATCCAAAATACCTTTCAATCTTTCACAGTGTATCCTTAGTTAGCGCAACAAACTCACTACTCTGTGTGAGTATAATCTGCTTAGATAACTTTTGCTATACATCTTCAGATAAATCAACTGGACCTGGTAAGAAATTTATTCTTTGTGCTCTGCCAATCTCTCAATAACTTTATTACCATTATCCAGTCTAAGATACATAGGCATATACTCTGCTTCTTTTTGTCCCTACATTTTCATGGAATTTCACAAACCTATGTGATTATATAATTTTTCCTGGCTAGTTGTGCCTGAAATAAAAACAATGTCATATGCATTTTGAATTATATAATTAAACGTTCTTTGTAATAATTCCGTGAAAACTTTTAGTTTTCTATATTGTTCCTTGATTGAAAGCAATCTAATTTCTACAGGTTTTTGTAACTACCTTTATAGAATTTATCAATATCATTTAATTTTAGATCTAACGAAAAACGGTCTTTTGATCAGATAATGAAATCATCCCAATTACATCATTTTTCTTTTCGCTATAATATATATATTTTTATCATGAAATTTATCTTTTCAATTTTTTTGTTTCATTTCTTTTTCATGTTGAGGAATTTCTTCCAACAAATGTTTCATAATTTAATTTGAAAAATTTGTCTATTCTTCCGCTGTATTTGCTATTTTATAAATCATAATTTTTCCCCATAACTTTTATTTGGTTAAATTTTCTCATACCTATATCTTACCATAATTATAACTTTTTCAAACTAACATGGTTGAAAACTCAACAAATAACAAATTTATTGCATCATGTTTAACATCTATTCAAAAATACATTTCAAAAATAAAGAAGACTCATATATCATTGAGTCTCTTTATAAATTTGATTAGTACTATTCTTAAAAGAATACGTTGATTTTAAGTGCAGTTACGAAGTCAGTTAATTCATAAATTGCTTTAGCTTCAATGATTTTTAAGTTTCGCAGCTGCAAAGACCTTTAGCTTTTTACCACCCATAACATCTAGCGATACCATCTTTGTGTCCCTAATGAACATACTACACCACGGTTAATGTATTTGAAGTCACCAACTTGTTTTCCACTGATTCTAGCTCCAACGTATGCACCCATTTGGTTAGCGATTTGCGCTGTTGTTGGGTATGGTCTTTCTTGACCAGTTTCGATGAATGCTGCACAGTCACCAACGATATACACATCATCAAGTCCTGGTACTGTTAATTGTGTGTAGTAACAAGACGTCCACGTTTAGAAAGTTCTGGGAATGCTTCGTCCATAAGTTTGTTTCCACGAACACCTGCAGTCCATACTAATGTAGATGCAAATAGTTCTTTTCTTTCTCCGTCAACTTCAATAGTGAAGCTATCTTTAGTAGCACCTTTAATTCCAGCTCCTAAAGATAATTTCAATACCATTATCTTCTAAGAATTTTCTTTGCATAATCACTCATACTCTTTAGTGAACATTGGTAATAATGTTGGGAGCTGCATCTAATCCGTAAATTTTAACTAATTTTCATCAATTCCATATTTAGAACATAATTCTTTTTACGGTGAACCAATCCTCCTAAGAATCTCCATACCAGCAAGACCTGTACCACCAACGATTACAGAGATATCTTTAACATCTTTTTCTTCACTTGTAGCATATTTTCTGAAGTTATCTTCTAATGTAGCAGAGATTCTTTCTGCAGCATTAATATCAGCGATTGGCATTGCATTTTTCAGCCATACCTTCGATTCGAAATGTTTCAGGTTGGAAACCTAATCCAACTACTAATACATCATAATCAAGTTCATGTTTTTAGTTAATACTAATTTTTCTCTGTATCAATTTTAATTACTTCATCTTGAACAAATTCAACACCTGGAGATACTAAATCTTTAACATCGATACAAATATCTCTTGATGCAATGTCTCCTGCTGATACTTCGTGTAGTTTAACTGTATCATAGTGATAAGAGCTTTTTGTTTACACAGTAACTTTTACCTCTCCAGCTTCTAGCAGCTAATCCTTTTAAAGTCGTTAGTCCTGCATATCCCAGCACCTAAAATTACTACATTTTTCATAGTATTGATTTCTCCTTTTTACTGTTACTTTTTGTATTTTTATCCGCAGCAGCAGCCGTTTCCACAGCAACCACCGTCTTCATCATCATAAATTTCAATCATATTTGGATTGTGTAATGTAACTCACTTCCCAAATTCATCTTGAACATAATCAATTTCAAGACCTTTTTAACAGAAGCTCATCTTCTTCATTAACAACTAACTTTTTAAATCACCGAAGTTAAGTACTTTATCTCCCGCTTCTAATTCATCCTTGATATCATTGCATATTGCATTTGAGTACCTTGTAACTCTATAGAAATTTTTAAATAACTATCTCTTTTATCAGCATCAAACAACATCTCTTTGAATTTTTCCAACTGCTACATCTGTTATCAAGATTAATTGATTCTCTGTATTAGCCATAAAAATGTTTCCCTCTTTATTTTTATTTTCTATTTATTATTATAACCGTAATAAAATAATAGTATCTTGCTTACTTTTTATAAAATTATTTGTGAAAATTTTTATGAATTTTTTAAAATCATCAAATTTCATGAAACAGTACTCTATCACTATACCTTTCATATGTCTAATAAAAATCCCTAAATTTCAACTTCGGAATCATCAATCTAATAATATTTTTAATAGTTACAAATGTAGTCAACTAATGTTAATGAATTTTATACAATCTTTTTCATGTTTAAGATAAATAAAATCCCAAATTCAATACTATATTAATACTTTTACATTTATAACTTCTCACTTAAATAGTTTAATTCTTAATACAGATTTTTCCTTTGTTTTCATTATATCTTATAACGCTTACTCAGTTTATTGATATAGCCACAAGTATACTATCATATAGAAAGGTGGTTGTATTTTTGAATAAAGAATATTATGAAACTGTTGAAAAATTAAATTTGAATTAGAAAAATACGCCCCAAACTTATTATGGATGGCGGGAACATTGAATTTATTAATTATAAAGATGGCATATTAAAAAGTTAGATTCTTGGTGAATGTGCTCATGTGAACTATCCCACATTACTTTAAAATATGCAATAGAAAACATTTAATAGAAAAATACCCTGAAATAAAAGTCCTACAGGTAAAAAATGAGCGTTGTTTAGACGCTGTATCAGATAGTAGACAAAAGTTCACTCTAGATGACGTCCCAGAAGGGATTCGAACTCCCTGACCGACTGCTTAGAAGGCCGTTGCTCTATCCTGCTGAGCTACTGGAGACATATTTAATAAGCACCTCTCTCGGAAAGTACTTTCTAATAGTATATCAATCATTTTATATTATGTCAATACTGTAGAGTATAAATGACTTGCAGTAAAGAAATGTACAGCACCTTCAACTTAATCACAAATAGCTTTCCAATGACCCACCCGTATCATCATAATTCGTTACAGTTGAGGTATGAAAAGAGGCACTGATTCTCAAATTGCTTTCCTTTATTGTTAATAAAATTATCTATCTTAATCCTAGAGCTTTAATTAATCACGCGTATCTTTGGATATCTTTTAATTAAGTAGTCTAGTAAGTGACGACGACGGAGAAACTTTTTAAGTAATCCACGACGACCTGCGTGATCTTTTTGTAGTGTTTAAGTGCTCGGTTAAAAGCATCGATTTCTGCAGTTAATACTGCGATTTGTACCTCTGGAGCAGTATCTGATTCGTGAGCACGGTGATTGAGCGATAATTTCTTGTGTCTTTCTTGACTAATTGCTGCCGTACGCAATTTCCTCCATATAATTTTATTTTGCGACCTTAATCCGTGTAGAAACCTGGAGGGTTTCTATACCACGTATCATGAAACATTAGTTATTGTCAACATAATATAATTCAAGAGATAACATTTAAAATCAGTGTACTAATAATCAACATTTCTAGTAATCTTTTTCTTCGCATCCTATCTAGCTTAAGTTGCTCTTTTAAATGAGTCAAAGGCTTTCAAATTTTGTTCTTTTCGTATTCATATAGTAAATTTCCTGATCTCATATATATCTTCATCAAAATCTAGAAATATGTGTTTCTCTAAATATCATGTCTGATACCGTTGGATTATAAACCAATATTGGTAACTGATTTATAAATATTATTATTAACTTTAATCTTAGTTATATATACACCATTTGTATCAGGGTAATAGATATTTTATCGTCTCAATTCAAGATTAGCAGTCGGAAAATTAATTGTTCTCTACCTAGTTGTCTACCTTTTCACCACTAAACCAGAAATAGAATAAAATGCTTCTTGTGTATTCTTTATACTTTGAAAATTCACCTTTTCTGACGTAATTCTTAATACAGTCGTAGAGATATTTTCTCCTCATCTATTTTGTTTGTTTCTTGAACTGTACTTCTATACCACTATCTTTTATTAAATCTGGAGTTCCCATCCTCCTTTGTAACCAAATCTATAATCAAATCCACACCTTCTCTGCATTTAATCTCAGGATATTATTTATAAATTCTTTAGCTGATAAATTTTGTAATTTTCATTGAATTCTAAATAATATACCTCGTCTACACCAAAGACTTGTTAGAAGTTCATATTAGTTGGTGTAAGAGATTCCTCCACTAGTTTTCCCAAAATATTCCTTTTTGGACTCTTTATCTAATGTAATTACTGCAGATTTAAAATCCCTTTCCTGTAGCCTCTACAGCATCTCCCTATTATGATGTGCTTTGTGAATACCATCACCTAATGCTGCAACTCTCTTTTATTTTCTTCCTTAATTTCACTTATATCAACGAAATATAAAATATTTCCATCTTCATCTACCTCACTCTGTTATGGAAATGTCGTTTTACTGATATTAATTCATCTTCTTTATCTTTTTAGATGATAAAGTGCAGTGCCTCATTCTCATATGTAAAAAGACTATTCCATCTGTAAAAATCGTAATCTGGAAATCTGCATTTTTCTCAAAACCTCTCAAACCATTCATTACTTTGTTTTCGCTCTAAATTTCGGTATTTCAACAAATTAAGAAACTCCTCAAGAGAGCCTTCTTTTCTTAAAAGGCTTTGTTCCAAACTTCCATCTTGAACTTTTGCTCAACTTCTGAAGTAACTTCAAACAGTTTTCCAAAGTTATTTCACCGCTTCTAGTTCTTGTTAACTCTCATCGTCCATTTGCAAATTTAATTTTCACCAATACTTGTAGCTATAGTCTTCGGAGCTACTGTGTTCCTTTCCCGCGCAACTTATATCAATTCGATATAAAACTTATCATCTTTATAATACTCACCGTTTCATCTAAATGAAATATCATAAATGTTAACTTTTCTCAAGTTGGAATTTCTACATCAAATTGACCTCTTCTAGCGTATTCATAAAGTTTTCTACCGTGACTTTAGTGCGGAATATCGGAGGAGGTCTGATCTATTTCTCCAATCATAGATGAGATAAAATCTCTTTATCTCGTCAATGTTAATATTACTAACTTTACAATCAGCCACTATTTCACCTGTAAGATCTTCAGTTGTGGTCTTAAGACCTGGGCAAACTTCTGCTCTATAGCTTTTCCCTAAATCCATAGCATAATCACTTACTTTTGCAGTCTCCACCAAGCAGCAGTAATGTCTCATCGACTTCGGATCTAGTGTGTACCTGGAGTGCCCATCATTTGAAGAATTTTTCTTGCTTTAAAAACAACATCGTGACTTGTGTCTCACGTGCCTTGTAGATTGGTAAAATACCTTCAAACTTATTGTCTTATCCTCTTTCAAACAATCCGGACGTCAAAACCGCAAACTTCGAACTTATGTGCATCAATTTGATAACACTCAACTCATCACTCTAGATTATCACATACATGTACATGAATAAATTCCTTAGCTTTCCACATCCCTACATCGCCTGTAGGTGATGGTGGTGATCAGTTCCCTAAACATCCGATTTTTAAAATATTTTTCACCTTTTATTTTCGTGTTGTTTCCGTCTAAATCACTTCATAAGTGCCCAGATCCTATAGATTGTATCCAAAACGTAGTCCAGGATACATCTTGCAAAGAGTCCTCTCAGAAACATATTTTGCATTTATACCTCTATCACTCATTTACTAATAGCTCAACCATAGCTTCTCTCTTCTCAGTATATTTATATCCTCTTTTAAAAGTTTTCATTATCTTATCAACTTTTCTTCTGATGACTTTTCATAGGTAACCTCCTGTACTTACTCATATAAAGTCTACCTAACGTCTTACTTCTTAGCATCTCGAGCTCATCTTTTATATGGTGCAAACATCTTTCTTTTCACCATACCAAAGGTGTTTCTCTAAAAATTTTAGGAATATTAGCAAACTCATCTAAGTGTACCAATCCCTGTGTGCATCAAATCCAGCACCACCATATCCGATGTTTTCATGACGGTCTTTGTGTGCACCTAATGTATTATTTTACTGTCTAATATGTAGAACTTGAATTCTATCTAATCCTACTATCTTATCAAAACTACAGTGAGCACTCCATCTAAATCATTAACGATGTCATATCACAGCTTCAAAAACGTGACAAGTATCGAAGGTAACAGTTAACTTCTCATTTAATGTAGCAACTCCATCAATAATTTTTGAGCAATTTCATCGAAATGTTCTTTCCACATCTCACTGCCTTTTTCCAGCTGTTACTTCTAGAGCGATATTAGGTTTCATATCTTTTGTTAAAACTTCATTTAATCCTTTAACAATAACACTCATACCTGCTATCAGCTCCCGCCTTAACGATAGTAGTCCTGGTGTAGAAACTAAATATTTTTAGCAATTCCAATCTGTTCTTTCAATTTCTAGCCTTTAGAAAATCAACTGGGAGTTGGTAAATGACCAGGTTTATTAGTATTTGTCTAAATTAATCAATATAAAGGGGCATGTACTACCAATATCACTTATATTTTTCTTCCATTAGCTTACGAGCTTCTTCAATACGTAGTTCTTTCTATTGGTTTTCTTCTAGTATTTTGAGGAGCCCAGTATAAATCATAAATGTATCACTATTGTAACTAGCCGCTTCTTTTTGCAGAAACCAAGCATCATTTCTTTTTCCAGACATTGACATGTGATCCAATTTTTCAAGTTCTTCATTATTTACCTCCCTATTCGCCTTATTGCTACGTTTAACCCGAATTTTCTTCTTTTCTGTTTTGTTGGTTATCCATTTTATATTTATATATTTTTCTCTATAACCTGGTTTAACTTTTTGAAAACTTTTACTTTTGATTTTAATTTCTCAGTTAAGTTATGATCAGCTACGACTTTCTTTCTACTTTTGACGTTTATTTCTATTCCTTTAGCTTCAACGAATTCCACCATTTCTAATATCTTACTTGGTGATTAAATTTCAATTCCACGTTTTTCTAAATCTTGTAATCTTCATCTTTCGTGCGCAGTGTAACACAGTCTCCGCTTAATCCTGCACGTCCAGTGCCGTCCTGCTCTATGAGACAAAGAGTCTAAATCATTAGGAATGTGAGGTTAATTACATGACTCCACTCCTTCAATGTCAATTCCACGACTCATTAAATCGCTCTACAACATAAGTGAAATCTGAGTTTGTTAATTTCTTTCTTTGCATTTGTTTTCTACGTTCACGTGGCGTTAAATCACCATGTAGAACACCCACATTTTAATCCTCTAGAGATAAAGATAGCTACTCACTTCTTCAACTTCAGTTTTCTTATTAGCAAAAGATAAGTGCCAATATGGGATTAATAACCGTAGTAATTTCGTGTACTTTTCTAAAATCAGAGATGAACTTTTCTCTGGGATTAAAAATATATTCAATTTTTCCAAATTTTGCATTATCAACTCTCGATATATTGTGCATAGAATATACAGTGATTCATTTGTGTTGGTATAGTCGCTGGAGAAATACTAAAATTGGCACTTTTCCGCTGTCTCTTTAGAAATTTTATCAACATCTTCCATGAATCCTAAGTCGAGTCATCATATCCACATTCATCTATAACAAGACTCTCAACTATTTAAACGTGAGGCACTTGGTTTATCTAATTCTAATACACGAGTTGGTGTACCATTAACAATAATATGTGGAGCAGTAGATACTTTTCAACATCTCTGGCTTTAAATTCTTGGACCACCTATAAGCATGGTGTAATAATATCTTCTTCACTTTAAAAATGGCTATATGTAACGCCATATCGTATAATTGTCTAGATAATTCTCTTGTTGGTGCTAAAAATTACGCTTGTGTTTTCTTTGAGTTACATCATCTACTATTGCGAGTAAGAAAGAATGACTTTTCCCACTTCCTGTTTGTGATTTTGCAACTATCTCTTTCTTCTTTTAATACTGGTGAGATACTACTCTCTTGAATTTTTGTTGGATTATCAAATCCCAAATCACTACTGCCTTATTTACAAATTACATTAGAAAATTTATACTGTCTCAAAATGATCTTTGGTAACATTTAAAAATCTCCTTTACGAGTTTCTCTAATCTTATTACGTGGTCTATCAGTCCACAATCTCCTGCGTGAATTAATTTATATAATAACGATTCTTGTTTTCACGCCACTGCTCGGCTCATCTTTTGTTATACTATAAATGCATAGAATAAGCTATAAAAACAATGTTTTCTTTATCTATTATGCGTTTTATGACTATTATTCTACCAAACTTAAATGAGTAATTCAGAAAATATTTTTACAATCTTCTAAATTACTTTTTATTATTATTTTACAATGTCAATTCCTGAACTTGTTCCTAATCTCTCTGCTCCAAGCTCAACATATTTTTGTAGCAGTTTCCTGCCCTCTAACTCCGCCACTTGCTTTAACTTTTGTATCATCACCCACAACTGTCGTTAATTTTTACATCTTCGTACGTTTGCTCCACCAGTTCCAAAAGCCTGTTGATGTTTTAACAAAATCATAGCTTTTTGCATAATAGTGATAACTCCACAGCTTTAATCTTCTCTTCATCAGTTAAATAACATGTTTCAATGTAACTTTAATAGCCATTATCTCCAATAACCTCTTTTATTTGACGGATTTCATTTTCCAACATGTTCCAAACTCTCTCCATCTTTTCAATTTAGCAACATTGATAACCCATATCTCATTTCTGCTTGCTCCGTTTTCTACCGCTTCTTTTGCGCTGAATACTTTCTGCAGCAGTAGTCATTGACCACCTAATGGAAACTCTACCAGCCGCAACTTTAACATCTGTTCCTTGTAAAAGTTGTTTAGCATCTGCAACATAACAGCTATTAACACAAACACTATAAAAATTCATGTTCAATTGCTTCTCTACGAAAGTTTTTGTACATCCGAGATTACTCTGCTGTTGCTTTTAAAGGTCATTGTATGATCAATATATTTATTTAATCCCATTTTTACCTCCTGCTCTATAACTTCTAATATATGATATTCTCTATCTTGTCCACCCGACATAGGCATCGTATGACCATAGCTTTTACTAGATTGAAGATCATCGTTGTGCGCAAATTTCAGCACAATTTCACCTTTTCCACTTTATCTCCGACTTTTTCTTAAGTCTGAGTTCCTGCACAGCATGATCAACCTCATCTTGTACCTGTAGCTCGACCCAGCACCAATAACCACTCGCCGCTTGCAATTTCTTCTGCTTTTGATTTTTGTTACAAAACCTTCTTCTTCTGAAATACCTCTAAAACTGATTTAGGCGTTGGTAACAGTTCGTAATTGTGTTACCTACTTCACCATCACCACCACTAATTCAATGAACTGTCTTAATAACTCTAAAGCACGCCCATTAGCAATAACTTCATCTATAGCAGCTTCTTCTGTATGTCTTAACTTCACTTTGTGTTTTAACGCCAGATAGACAATTTCATAAACTACTTCTTCAGAGCATCAGACCAGTTTTCCTTTTAAGGCTATTCCTTCGATGACCTCATTAGCATTTCCAATATTATACTCTAGTGGTTTCAACTCCATATTAGTCAGTACTGCTATGTGCTCTGCTACACTATTTCCAATTTCAACTTCATCTCTACGAGATACCTCTCTCGCATCTTCAATAGTTTTCATGAGCACCGTCACCGACTCCTTACATCTAAAATAATTAAATCAGATTGGATTGCCAATTTCTTACTCGTAATACTACTTGCTATTAAAAGTTATGCTGTCTACTGTTGCAGTCACATCACGTAATGCGCATAAGATCTTTTTATCTAACGGTACATTATTGTCGCGTAAACTCGTTAGTCTTACTCTCCAGCGTTTTACTTAGCTACTTCTACTAGTGCTATGTAGCATTACTAAATTTAGTTCTCTGTTAGCGAAATTTGTCAATCGTTCCTCCCAGTGTGCCTAAACCTTTGCCCGATAACTTTGTTGGCAGCCATTCCTACGGCTGATAAAATCGGCCCCAGAACTACTGTAACCTTATGCGCCTGCTTCCACCTGTTGAATGTTTATCCAACAAGATAATGATCTGAGATTATCAAAAGTAGATTGTATCCACCTGAATCTTCTCATAGTTAAAGTGAAATTTGTAAAGCTCATCTTTTGTCATATTGTAAAATATGCTACAGACATTAAAAATGAACTCATCTGATAATCAGGTACATGATCCTTTATTATCCTTCTAATAAAGGAATTCAATTTCAGATTTTAAAGTTCTTTGTCTTTTATCTATGATATCAACACTCTCATAGATTCTTCTCCTTACGTGTTCTTCATTGAAAAGATAAACTAATATATATCTGAAAATCTTTACAATAAAGAAATTTGTCATACTATATTTCTCATTCTCTATGTAAATATTATTAGATACTTCTAATATCTGCCGACTCTTCTTATCTTTTAATATTTTTATGGTTCTTTCTTGACTACTCTATACTATTTTATCACGAATTATGTACATTTTAGCTTTACTGTAATGTTAACATATAGTTTTTATATTTAAATAAAATCATATATAACATATAGAATAGAACTAATAGTATAACTATTTTCCATAAAATTATTAAGTTTCTTTTGATTTATAATCGAAATGTACAATTATCGTAAAATTAAGTAATAATAATCAATACCGCTTTGCCTAGTAATTTCTACTACAAACTAAATATATTTGTAGGCTTACCACCATCTGAATTATTGAAAGATAGATATTACTGCTAGTATTAGCTAGTTAATAAGAGCTGCATCTAAATCTTGTTTACATAAAAGGTATAAATAAGTAAAATGAAAGCCAAGAGGCATAAAATGAGACCAAATACAATAACTAGTAGTTAAATGAGTCATCTCATACCTCCTATTTATTATACTTTACTTTTGGTTTGAGACAAAATCTCTGATTATATCACTCACAGTTCTTTTCTTTGTCAAAAGTTAAAGAATTTGAAAATACTTTCTTTTCCTTATCTACTACTGCTATAACACGTGGTTTCCTTTCATTGTTGCTGTGAAGATTCATGTTTGGAATATGATTATCTCTTTTGATTATACTGTAATCTTGTTTAGGTGCTTTCTTCTTCTGTTTAACTTTCTCTAACAGTTTTCTTTATTATATTGTTCTTCGCTTCTATCAATAATAAGTGAAACTATTAGGAAAATTGCAGGAATCACTAAACTACTCATGTCTTCACTCGAGGGTCTCTGTTTGGGTACTCATTGGTAAATCAATCCACGAACAAGATTTTCTTGTGAAAATTCTAATGTATTATTTTTGGCATTCAGTGGTTGGTCAAAATTTCGTATAGCATAGAAACTTATTACGACCTTTCGCGTAATTCTCCTGACTATAATACTGTTTGGATATTTGTTCTTAGTAGAGTTATCAACTTGTTGTTCATATATATCTTCTTTTATAAACTTCGTGATCAGATAAAGAACTTTGTTCATGTTCTCAAATTCATTAGAACTCCTTTATTGGCAGCTTCTTTTTGATTCTTTTCGTCTCTTCAACTGCAGCCCCAGTGGCTTGAGCTCCGGCATTATCTAGCTCCATTTGTTTGGAATTACCTAAATCTGTATCTTTTACCGTCAGTAGCTAAAAACCATTACGAAAATATTAGCAAAAATTATGATAAATGTTATTGGTGCTGCGAAAATTAAAGATGACATTTCACATCCTCCTTTTTATCTAATTGTTACCTGCTGCTGTTTCAGGTTGTAGACATACGTTTTATTGGATCTCTCATACACGTATCAGCTTCTCAAATTCTTATAATTCATATAATCCATAATATCAAGATTACCTTGTTGGAAAGCTCGCCATAGCTAATGGTAATTCTGCTTCAGCTTCTACCACAACTTTCGCACGCATTTCTGGAATTCTAGCTTTGTCTCTTGTTCAGCTGCAACCGCCATTGCAATGATTGTTGTTCAGCTTTTGGCTTGAGGCAATATTTTTACCTGCGATAGCGCTTGCTCTGCTTGTGAGTTCGCACCAATGTTTTGACCGGATATCAGCATCAGGATTCACTCAGTTGATAGGATTTCAAATGCAGTACCTGCATCTAATCCCTCATCTCAAAATTGTTTTAGAAATTCTATCACGGACTTTTCTAGAACAACTGTGTGTGTGATTGAGAAAGAACCAATTAAGTTGAAGCGATACCTTCACCTACACGGGCGATAACTGTTTCTTCTCCAGCTCCACTACTAAGCGTTCAATGTTGCATAACGAACAGTAATTCTTGCTTTGCTTTTTCTATCATTGCGTTAGTGCAACACCTGCAATATAAGGTGTTTCAATAACTTTAGGGTTAACAGCTCATTTTGAACTGCGAGAGTGCATCACGTCCCGCTAAATCAGGTGCAGCACAACGTTCAAATGTTAAACTTACTATGTTAGCTCTGTGAGCTGGCGATAGTATATTGATTACTCTATCAACATTACCCCTGCTAAACTAGTGACTTTCCACTACTGATTAGTAACAGCTAAACCAGCTGTGCAAAAGCGAATCATCGGATTAATTACTCTACTTGGAATAACACGTCTTAGTCAGCATACCAACAAGTGTAAAAGATGCTTACCTTAACTCCTGCGGCACTGGCACTAATCCAAAGACCAAGAGGGAAGAAAAGTAAAAGAATATCGATAGCACAATCAATACAACTTCCTACGATAATACCTTGAGAATATTGATTCTGGCATACTACCTCCTTGTAAAATTTTTATATATAACCACTATACGCATTCCTTCCTACACGCATAATCTCTACCTCAGCTACCCTTTTCATATAAATCTCCATCAGTTACTACATCCAACTTTTCATTTCCTAAAACAGCTACTCCTTGCTGGACGTACCTTGTATATATGCTGAAAGTCCTATTAATTCTAATCTACTTTCCTCTGCCACATATCCATCTTCTGTTGGGATAGAATCATTAAGAACAAGTCTATCTCATTAACATTAACCTTTTATGACATTTCTATTAACATAAAATTGTATCGTTGCAAGCAGTATTAAAGAAATAACTAAAATAAATGCAATATGATATGTTGACTTATTAATGTAGATTGTGCATAAATCACGGTAATGATCCCTACTATTCCAACTATTCCACCACGAATAAACATCTCTAGATCCTATTAGAGATATACCTCCAATAAATAATAACAATAGAACAAAATACTGAAATCCTGTAGAATAAGAATATAGGCAATATATGTCGCTAAAACTTACTATTGACAATATTCCAAATAAATTAAATTTTCTTGAGAATAATTGTTGACAGAAAAGCCAATGACATAGTAATTAAAAAGAAATCCAATCGAGGGCATCATTAAATTCATATGTAATCACCCTCATTTTATATTCTTTTTCTAGATAGATCTAATAATTCCTCCCTGTGAAAAGAAACATTCCCATGACCGGGAACAGCATGTTCAAAGTCAAGAATCGATATTCTATCTATATAATCACGAAGCTTTTTGTTTATTATATGCCATCGGTTTTGTATAATAATTTTAGCGTGACTATCACCCAAAAACAATACCTTCTCCTCTGGAATATAAATTAAAATGCATCATAGAATGTGAGTTATCATTGTAAATACAATTAATTTTAACTCTCTCAAGATTTAAATTGAAAATCAGCCATTTGAGCATATCTGGAATTCTAATTTTTATCTCATGATTTTCTATACTCTCTTTATAACATCGGCACTGTATTTTATCTCCGTTCCATCCTTAACTCTTTGATACAGACTCTCATCATCCCATTCTAGTTGAGATAATTCTATTAAAGATTCTCTAGCTCTGTCAGTAGCGATTACAGGAATATTCTATATACGCTGCTCCAAAACTATGATCCCAGTGATGGTGTGTTAATATCACACAACTCTGGCATCGGTAAGTCATTTTCTTTTAATTCTTTTAGAAATGTTTCAACTGTAGCAGGTCCATTTCCTGAATCTAACATTACAGAGAAGTATTCTCCTTACATAACCAAGCGTTGGCTCTAAATACATATATCGTTGTTTTGTATAATAAAATCTATCTGAAAATTTAATTAGCATTATTTTTACTTCCTTTTGATTATAGATATGTTATATCCTTACATCCTCTAAATTTGAAATATAACGAATTATAACGAAAGTATAAACGGTGTGTTATCAATATATCAGAGATATTTATTTTATTTTGAAATATAACAGTATTCAGGAAAATAATAAATTTTAACAAAGTATTTAGATACTTTCCCTAATTTCCCCACAAAGCCCCTTATTTTGGGCTTAATCTCTCATTTCTTGAACAGTCAAGAGCTAAACCTATCTCCATCTAACACTTCTTTGTATTCATCTTCCTCCATATATCCTCAGATACGCTTTTTATTCATCAACTAAATGACAACAAGTACAGTAGTTTTAATTTTCTTCTATCCAGTATTCATCTGTTGAACTTTCTTATAACACTAATCTCATAACAACCATCATTTGTCATTTTTAATTCCTCCGAATATCTAATTAATTTCTTTTGCTACTTGTAATGTCATATTCTCTATTTTTCTTTTTCCATTTCTGTAATCAGAAAGTAGTGAATAAGAATCTCCAGAATCTTTAGCTATTTTATAAGTACTAATTTCACTATTTAAAGTTCTTCTTATTTCTTTAATTAGTTTATCAACCATATACTAACCTTCTATTGAATTTAAGCCATTTTTATGTTATTATTATCTTAGTATCGAGGTGGAGTGGCTTTAGGACTTCATCTTGATTACCGTTCGTTTTTAGAAGTTCTAGTCTTTGATTAGAGCTTCTATTTTTCTTTTATCTTACTGTTGAACTTTCTTATAACACTGATCCATTAATAACAACTCTCATTTCTCATTTTTAATTCCTTCGAATATCTAATTAATTTCTTTGCTGCTTTAAAACTCATATTTTCTAACTCATACTTACCACTGAGGTAATTTTAAATAACACTTAGTGTCACTCCGCATCATTTTGAAATTCTATAATCTGTTAAAACACTATTAAATAATTCTTCTATTTGTTTAATTACTTGATCTATCATTGTAAAATCTCTATATAAGTTTTAAGATAATGAGAATTATCACGACAACATACCTAATACTATTATAATAGTTTGTATTTTCTATTTTCATGACACAATGTGAGTAAACATTTTAGGCACTAGGAGCTTTTATAAAGCTTCGTTTCCCTCATCGAGTCTATTGCGCAGACTTTTGCTAAAGATTTCAAGAATTGTGTTTACTATTTTCGAGGATAGCTAACACTGTTGCTAACCCAAGCATCTTGTCTTTGTAAGAGTCTGTTTTATTTCTTCTGTTACTCACTACCTCACTTCCTTTACATTTATCATAATACTTTTATGTAAGATATAAAGTTGAAAAGCTAGTGGTACTAAAGACGTATAGAAAAAGCCCATACTATTAAGTAAAGGCTACATAGAAAAATTGTAGTATATTATTATATTTAAACATTTACGTACTTAGCTTTTCCTAATAAAAAGAAGCAATACCATAAAGGTTTACTTTCTCTAAATTATAAATGGAGATGGCGATTTGAACCCGCGTCCAAAAATGCCTCCCTTAGCTTCTACATGTTTGGTTTACCTATTAAATTTAATTCTCCACTAAGCCGATAAACAGGCAATGAAAACGAGTTTGATTAATTCTCTTATCTACAAACGGAAGAAAATCGTAGACTACTAAGAATGAACCAAAATTAGCTTTGTCACAGTCAAACAAAAGTAATCAGCCTTTAGCTTATTAAGCTGCTAAAGCGTAATTTGTTTTTCGCCAGTTATATTTAACTGATGTGTTGTTAAAGGAGACATCCCTCCTACATGCCACCAAGAAGACTAGCATCCTGTCGAATCCTAAACATCCCTAATTGTGATTATTATGTTTACCATAAATTTTTAGAATTATGTAAAATTTTATTATCTCTATGTATTCTATGATTTAAAATTCAACTCTTACCTACATTAATCATTCTTATGATATAATAAATTGTATATAATAAAATTAAAGGAGGAACCATGGAAACACTTATTAATAAATTACGTCCAAGTCAGAATCGATGATATTATCGGTCAACATCATTTGAATTGGTGATGGAAAAGTTCTTACTAAAAATAGTAGAAAGCATGTTCTCATTTTATTCTATATGGTCCCCTGGAACTGAAAAACTTCAATCGCTAATGCATTAGCTAATGAACTAGACTATAAATTTAAAAATACTAAATGCTGTAAATTGTACAAAAAGATGTTAACTGCTGTAATAGAGGAATCAAAAGATTTAAAAGTTATTCTACTACTCGATGAGTTTTCACAGACTAACTAAACCTATGCAGGATATATACTTCCTGAAATCAATTTGATAATATATACGTTATTGGATGCACAACAAACAACCCATATCATACTGTTAATCCTGCAATTAGATCATCAGCTTTAATAATTTTGAATTACAACAAGTTTCCAAACGATGATATTTATAGAATATCTTTAAAAATATCAAATAATAAAAAGATATTCCTAAGAATTTGAAAATAGAAGATGATGTTTTTAAAACAATCGCTCTAAATTCTTCTGGTGATTTGAGATTCTCATTAAATACTTTTGAAATTCTATATAATTTATCAAACGAAGATGAAATTGTCACAAAGATAAACTATTAAACTTATCTCTAGGAAAATTCAAAAGCTTATGATAAAGACGGTGATGCTTTTTGTATGATATTATTAGTGCTTCCAAAAATCTATTCGTGGAAGTGATGTTGATGCTTTCACTGTACTACCTAGCGCTGCTAATAGATAGTGGCGATTTAGATACTATATATAGAAGAATGAGTGATTGCTGTATGAAGACTATCGGTCTCAGCCAATCGAATATCGGACCTTTTGTCCATGCTGCTATTGAAAAGTCGAAAATGCTTGGATTGCCGAAGCAAGAATACCATTGGCCAACGCTGTTATTCAACTCAGCACTCTCCTTAAAATCTAATAGTGCTTATGTGGCAATGACAATGCACTGCATCGAAACTAAAACAAATCCAAAATTCATAATTCCTGATCACTTAAGAGATGCACATTATTACGGCGCTGATAAACTAAATCGAGGGGTTGGATATCAATATCCACACAGCCATCCGACAGGGTATATTACAGCAATATCTTCCTGATAACTTAGTAGGAAGAACATTCTACACACAAAAACAAATAACAAAATGAACAAAATCTAGCATCAATATAAAATTTATAGATAATGTGAAATAAAAAGAAAAGTAGTAACTCAAATAAATTCGAGTTACTACTTTCTTATTCACCTAATATTTTAACTTCACACTCCAGTTCAACACCTGAATCTTCCAAAAACTTTTTCTGAACTTCTTTAATTAAGCTTTTTATAATCTTCACAAGTTGCTGAATCAATATTAACCATAAATCCTGCATGTTTTTGAAACTTGCGCTCCACCAACAGTTAATCCTTGTAAGCCAGCATCTTGAGTTAATTTTCCTGCAGTATCCTTCTGGTCGTTTAAATACAGAACCACATGAAGGGTATTCTAAAGGTTGTTTATCAGAGCGCATTTTATTCCAATTCTTCTACTTTAGAGACAATTTCTTCTTTGTTTCCTTTTTCATTTGGAAATAAACTTTAGAAATAATTTCCTTAGTTTCTTGAATTATAGAGTGTCTATATGAAAATTCCATTTGTTCATTAGTATATATTTCTTTTCACCGTTTTTAGTGAAAAACTTCCAACCTGAACTCACTTCTTTTCATTTCACCACCGTATGCTCAGCATTCATGAAAAGTGCACCACCAACACCCTGAATTCCATGAGAATTCAAGGTTGATTGAGCTATTTCAATACAAAAATCAGTAAGTTCTTTTTAATGTTAATCCGGCATAACAAGAAATAACATCACCTTCTAGTAACTCTATATCATTCATATCACTAGTTAAAGCTACTATTCCTTGAATTCCATTATCAGAAATTATCACATTCGAACCATTGCCTAGTATAGTCAATTCAATATTATTTTCATTACTATGTGCTATTACATTTGTAAATCTTTTTCGTTATTTATTTTCACTAAAATCCAGCATTACCACCTGTTTTTGTAAAACTATAATTTCTTAAAAGGTTCGTTATATAATACTTCACTCGCTTTGAAGAATATCTTTAATATTTTTATTTTAATCATTAGTTTCAATCCTTTTTAAAATTTCATTTATAAATATTAATTTTTGTGCTAAATAATCTTTAAATGAAAGTTCTTTGTTCATATTTTTTGAATAATTATAGTCACCTTTTAGCGTATCATTACTAAAAACTGCTCTAGCTTTGTGGAAAATCTTTGTACTTCTGTATCACGTTGAACAACATTTAGGACTACATCGTAACTCATTGTTAAATAATCGTTATTCTTGCGTACTTAATTATCCCTTTTATTCCATTATGAGCAATTCCGTGATATCCTATATTATTTAATCTTTTTCATCAAAATGTTGTTATTTCATGTAAATTCCTCAACAACAACAAGAATATCTACAATCTCCCAACACCTGTGTAGTACTAGTGGCTCCAATATGTAAAAACTCACATTTCGGCATTTTTGGGATTTCTTGTATTATTTCTTCTAAAAATATGCTTTACAAAGACCTCATTGTCTTTTATTTCTTCAATTTTAACAATTTCTCTTATCCATTTATAAAATCAATCTTGTATTAAATATCCTAATCTATTATAGACGTTGTTTTATTTAAAGTAAAGCTATGTCTGGATTTCATCTATGAGCTAAGTAACAAACTTATGATATTAATTACATTATTTGTTACTAACAGCATTCTTCATAACTACATCCTTTTTCATGATCATTTATCATTCCAATCAGCTTGTAAATAAACTATAGATAATAGTACCACCTACAAAATTAAATCCTCTTTTTCAAATCTTTTACTAATTTTTATAGTAAAGCTCAGATTCACTTGTGCATTTTTATAGCTTGTTAATTTTATTATTAATTTTTATAGTTTGTAAAACTCTGTAGATATATTTATCAAACTTCCAAACTCTTTTTGTATTTTGATAAATGCAAGAGCATTTTTCTAACAGAATAGATTTTCAATTTATTTCTTATTATACTCATCTTCTCTTAATGATTCTAAATATTCATCTGATGCAGTCAAATATTATAATCAAAAATTATCAAAAGCTCGTTTAAATTTTCTCGTTTTAATACTAGTGACAACCCAACTTCAGCATACCTTCTAATACTAAGTACTCGAATAACGTTTGATCCTCATGGTTTCTCTTCCCCACTCATTATCATGATATTCCAATTTCTAGGGATCCTTTGCTTACAGGCATCTATGTCTATTCGTATCCTCCAAATTACTATTTTCTAAAGTAAGCATTTCTCTAGTTGTCTAATGCTATATCTTTCTTTATCAATTTCTAAGAAAAATCCATCCCTTGCTATATAGTAGTGTGTCTTTGTGAGGCGTTAATGCGATGATAATTCTTTTTCCTTTTAGATTATTCATAATTTCTTTGTTGAATGTTATAACAACTTTATGGCTAATTCTTTTATACTAGTAACCATAGTATTTTTCATATACACTCTTTTTAAATAACAAATATCTATTAGATTATTTACTTCTTCCAAAATCAGAGAATCTATCAATTAAATCTTCAACAATACTTTCTATTTCTTCATCACTAACAACATTGTTCAATCTCTTATAGAAATCTATTTTATCTGCATCACTAGAGATATACTCTTTTGGAATAAAGGCATCTACATTAAGTTTAATTTCAAGATCATCAGTCTCAACTTCAAAAATATCCTTTTTAATTGAAGGTGCTGCTTCTTTAATAATATTTTTCATAGTAACTTACGTCTTGAGTTTCCTATCCTGCTCTAATAGTGGTTCTAAAATACCCTTTTTAGCTTGGATTTCTTGTTCTAACATTTGAGAATACAACGTATAACCTACTGAGTCGATAAATCCATGTTGTCTTCCACAAGACATCCCCTAAGCTCCTCAATTGATAAATCCTGCACTGGCAATCTTAAACCCCATCCAAGAGATGTAAAGTTCTTAATTGCTGATAATCTTTTTCTCTGAGTTTTCGTTAGCGACTTTAAACGGTTCATACATCAAGTAAGCACATGCTTCTCTGCTACTCGACCAACTCGTCACGAAGTTGATACAACTGACTTGAAGTCCAAAAACGATCAGCATCCTCTACTATTAATGTATTTACATTTGAGATATCAATACAGATTTCTATAATAGTAGTAAATTAACATATCATATTTTCTATCTATAACATCAGTCATAATATTCTCAAGCTCTTTGACTCCTTTCGACCATGTATACGCTATATTAATATCAGGTAATAATCTTTTTAGCTCTAAATACTTTCATCAATTGTCTCTACTCTATTATAAACATAGAAAACTTGTCCTGCACGATTAACCTCATTCTGACCGCTTTAATAACCATTTTATTCTGAGCTGTTACGAATGTCTGGATAGATGACATTCTCTTTGGTAGTGTCTCTATTACGATAAATCCTAATTCCAATTAAACTCATATGAAGTGTTCTTGGAATTGGTGTGGCACTCAAGAGTTAATACATCAACAGTATTTTTAAGATGTTTAATCTTTGTGTTTAACTCCCAAAACGTTGCTCTTCATCTATATCAATAAACCTCAAATCTATGATAAACTATCGTTTAATAGTTTATGCGTTCAACGATGATATCATTTCGTTTCTTCTAGCTTTTGCAAATCTCAGTAATATCTTTTGAGTTGAACTCTGCTACTACCTCTATATTAATAGGGAAATTCAGTATCTATTTACCAAAAGATTATCATAGTGTTGTTCAGCATAGTGTTGTTGTACTAAAACAGCTACTTGTTTATTATCTGTAACAGCCCTTAAATGCAACCCCTCATCGCTACTTCCGTCTTACCAATCCAACATCCCCACATAGCAAATCCCATCCATCATTCTTTTCCATATCTCTTAATCTCTTCAGTAGCTTTTACATGATCTTCAGTAGATAGTGATCCGCTTCAAATTCAGCTTGCAAAGCTCCATCAATACTGTCGCATAACCTGAACTCAATTCACGCTAATTATATAACTAATGAAAGATCTTCAGATATATCCTCGATTTTTACGAACTCTGCTCTAGTCTTCTGCCAATTTTTGGTACCAAGTTTATTTTAATGCGGGTTTTCTGTTATCAGTAGAAGCGGTATATTTCTGAATATAGTTCATATTGTTTATATCTACATAAATAATATCTCCACCATCAAACAATTTTAAGAAGTCCTAAATCTCCCCTACTACATTCTCAATACCTTCATATAAGCTATTCCGTGACTAACATGAACATATAATCCTAATATTCAGTTCTTGATAGTTTCTTATTTTTCTGAATTTGTATAGTAAATTTTAGCGTCGTTTTCTTCTTCTGTAAATAGTTACGTGGCGTTAATAAGAATATTTTATTTTTCTATCCTCTAATCCCTTTAAGGTGATGTTGTTACGTCAATAAAAATTTTCCCTTCTTTAACACCGCAATATATATCGTCATAAAATAATTATCAAAATAACACTTTTTCAACATCATCTTTTTGTTTCTGTGTGTTTAATGAGATAATTACTTTGTAATTGTCTGTAATCTTCTCTCTAATTTCTTTGGCTAAATACTCTTCACTTGAATAATAAGCTAAGTCGATTATATCTAAGTTATAGTTTTTCTCTATAATCTTATCATTTAGCTTTAAAAAGTAGATAAGTAGTATTTTCTAATATCTAAATTTTCGAATCTTTCAATTATATATTATCTATTACATCTTGATAATATAACTTCTATTCATTTCCCTGCAAACTTGTTAAAATACTCTTTCAGTCCTTCTATCCGTATTTTATGATAATTATCATAGAAGACTATAAGTATCATCGTTTAAATAATCAGCAATATATATATTTTCATAAATTAAATTCGAGAAACTCTCTAAGTCACTGAAATCTCCTGTTTGCTCTATATAGTAGATTTCTCAGCTCTTCCTAGATACGTGCTAATCTCTTGATAAGTCTCATCTTTTGCTATCTTTTGTCATCCAACCTTAGCGGTACTCTTTTCTGCAATCATATCTTTTCTTCAGAAGTAAAGGAAAAATCACCTGTCTGACAACATGTACGCCTCAATTCTGCTAGAGATCGTTGGAGTAATTTGATCGCAAATCCTCACACTATCATCAAGTCACATCAAAAGAAATCTAAATCATGGTCGACTGCCAGGAGGACCAAAATATCAACCATACTACCCCTTTAGAAAATTCTCCAACTCACCAGCACTCGCCGGTATCCCATATTTATCAAAGTTTTCTTTGTAATTCATCAAAACTTATAACAGATACCTTATTTCAAAACCATTATAAAATCTACTAGGTATTTTCACCAGTTCTGTATATCTAGTTTCTATTGAAATAATAATAATACTCGTATTGAACTTAGTTTCAAGACTTTTTATTGAATTTTGACTAAATCAATATTTTAGATGTACGACGTTTTAATATATCGATTTCTGGATAACATAGGTTTCTCCTCTCGAAATCACTTCATTGCAAACTAACTTCAGCCTCCGCTGCTGATGATCACAACAGTTTTGTCACCTGTTCTACCTTCATGCTATCTCTCAGCACGTTTAGATCATCCTAATAACATATTTACAAGTCAACTGTATCATCTGATCTTCGTATCAAACTCTTTATCATGTACGCTCCTTTCCTTGTCGATAAATAGCAGCAGAACTATCTCTTCTCATGCTGCATCTATTCTTTTAATTATTGTTCATCAATCTCACAAAATTCATTTAGAAAAATCATCAGTGGTTGTACTGAGTGATTTTCCATTTCAATCATTTCACCTTTGAAAATCTCCTACATAACGTCAACAACCTTCATGAGGGAGTCGGCTCTACTCAATACCAATTTTATTCGAGTTAAACTTTTCACCCAGATTGGCATTTAATACAGTGTGCGGTTAACTGCCATATTTTTAGTTTAAGTTTAAATGCAGTTTGTATTCAAGTTATCATAGACACAAAATATCTTCTATACTAATTTCAAAATAATCATAAATCGCATTGCTTCCCAGATAAATATGTTGTAGTTTACTTAATAAATAATCTGTTACTGTGGATATTTATATTTCAGAATTAGTTTATCAAAAAAATCTTCACATCTGTAGATTTTGTTTATCGTCTGCAAACCAATATTACAAGTTCAGGCTTTTATTGTTTTCCGGATTTAACCAACTATTAATTACATCATCTCTTTATTTTATTTAATATTTAGGTTAGATTTCAAAGAAGGCAACGGACACCATGCCTTCTTGGGCTGATTTGCATCTGTTATTCAAAAAGAATATTTCATGGTGTTCTGTTATTAGGATTTTGTAAATATTCTTAGGGTTAAATCACCATACAATTTAAAATTACTTTATCTAATTTTTCTGTATACTTATTGTAGTTAGATATACTATCTTTAATTGAGAATTTTCAATTCTATTCAGTCAAACAACTAATTATAGTGCAGGAGATAACTTCTGGTATAAACTTTTGTCTCTACCTATTAGAGTCTAAAGTATTAGTCTTCACAGACGATAATATCATCTATGATACAGCTCCTTCAATGTTACCCACGATATTCATAATTGTGTATTTCATCTTCTGTTCTGACAATCATGATTACTTAACGCATCTAGTTTTCAGCACGTGCTACACCACCGTGGTCTATGATGCTGCCAACAACCACTTCCATTATCTGGAAGCTGAAATATTTCAACACACTGGCACAATACAAGGCAGATCAACTGAATACCAAAGAACAATCCTTAATCGCCAGAAGGATATGGAAGATCCGTCATAGATGATTGTTGAGATTCAAGGTTCCCCTGTTACCTTCTAAATGTTAGCCACCGTCAGTAATTGGTTCATCGACTTTGGCTTCTGATCTGGACGGTCATCCGTAATGTATGAATCACAACAATAGTGTCCACCGAAATAACGTTTGAAGTAACTATAAAGTCATTGTTGTCATCACTAGCTGATTGCATGAATACCGTCACACGCACACATTTTCCTCTTAATTGAAACCTCCGTCACTGAATCTTTTTACATTTATTTCAACTCCCATCTAGTGACTTCTGTATATACCATATGCTAATGAATATTATATTTAATGAAAACAGCTTTAATGACAGTATTCATGTTATGCCAGCTCTTCCAAAATTGGTTCGATAGTAATACAGATATTCCGTTAATTATAATACAACAAAATGATTTCAATAATCAAGCATAGACCAACTAAACCACATTGAATTTCATCATCTACTAGATTCGTTATTAAATCTTCCTTAGTTTAGATTATACTAATATTTTCTTCACATCAATATCAAAAATCCACTCGTTAACCTATTGGTGATCAATATTTGAATAATACAGACTTAACATCTCGGTTTCTCATAATCCGCTTCACATTTTAACAATCTTTTGAATATCCCAATATTTTAGCTCATTATTATTCATACTTGTTATTATACTGCAAGACACACATAGAACAAAAGAACTATAAAGTTTTAACTAGGCAAAATCATTATTTTCCTAATAGTTAACATTAGTTTTAAATTTTACCTAATAGTTCATACTTTTGTGGTAATCCCATTTCTTTTCAATATTCTAAAGAGCAATTAAAGGAGTACCATTATGGATAAAATTACCTGAACTCTATTGAAAAAGAACATAGACAAGACACTCAATATTGAACTTATTGCAAGTGAAAACTCACTTCAGAAGACATTCTGTACAACAGGAAGCATTTTAACAAATAACTGAAGGCCGTCCTGAAAAGAGGCTTCATGATGGATGAAGTACTGGACGAGAGAGAATCTTTTGGCCAGATAGATTAAAAGAACCTTTATGATGCAAAATTGCAAACGCAGTTACTATCAGATCAAGTGCAAATACGTAGTTTATCATCTCTTTATTAATTCGGTGATACTGTTTTTAGGCATGGAGATGCAGGTCACCAATCATGGTAGTGCGTTAACTTTGTGGAACCATTTAATGCCGTTTTATGGAGCATAAAAGATACGCATCTTATTGATTAATACGACATGAGTGTCTTCTTCGTATAAAGAATGAAGAAACCAATGATTATTGCTGGATCATGGCTACTCGTACTGATTTAAGCAGATTTAGAGAAATTGCTGATGAAGTAGGTGCCACCATGGTTGATATGGGCTCATACGCAGGTTCTGTAGCCGTTGGTTTACATCCAAACCCAGGACTATGCTGATGTAGTCACATCTAATACACACATAAAACTTTATGTCCAATGGTGGTATTATCCTTATTAACAATGAGGAACGTACCAAATTAATACAAATGATTTTCCCTGGCACAAGGCCATTAGAACACGTTGTTGCAGTAAAGCAATTTGTTTTGCTGAAGACCCTTAAACCGAGTTTGAAAGTATATCAACAACAAGTACAAAATATGCAAACAATGGTAGAAGCATTTAAAGTATCAATGTCTCTGTGGTTCTTCAAATGTAAAGATAATCGCCCATGTCTTAGTATAGACACGCATTCACTTACAATGTTACGGACATGAAGCTAAGTGATCTATTGGCAAAAGTTTTAGAATCACATGCACAAGAATGGTATCCCATCTGACACATTACCACCAACAATCCAGGGATACGTCTATAGGAGAGCCGCTGCTAGACTTCTAAAGGTTATGTGAAGAAGACTTTGTAGAAATTACAAATATCATTTGTAGATTTATTAAAACAAGGTGAAAAACTATCTAGAAAAGTTCAAGAAGAGTAAAATAATTTTAGTACAAAGAAAGAAAAGAATTTAGATAGAAATATTAGTATTATTGCTTCAAACGAAGAAATACTCTTCGTCGTTTTTATGAACTTTTAAACTTTAATATACTATATTAAAGTTCATTTTTAAAATTTATTTTAAATATTAAATTTTCTTTGTTGACAACGTTCGTTTTTCATGTGTTATATTATTTATAAAATTCTTTTTAGAGAAACAAAATATGAAAAACTGTACTATTAAAGCATCTTTTTCATAGTCTGGGGTATATGAAATTGAATTTAAAACATGCTGTACTTTAAGTTTCTGATAATGAAATTACACTGAAATTGTTAGAAAAGAGGGACAGGAAATTATCAACAAATATTAAGTCAGCACTCGCTAAAAGAGTAACTTTTATTGATTTTAAAGATAAAGTATCTGCCCTGGTTTTACCGATTTGCATATCCATGCTCGACAATGGCCACAAAGCTGGACTTGCCTTCCTGATGACGAATTAAGCCACCATGGCTAATTTCACCTCCCTTTAGAATCCAAAATATGCAGATACCAACTACGCTCGAGAAGTTCATATACTGATCTCAGTATCTTTTGTTAACAAATGGTACGACGTCTGCAATGTACTTTTGGAACTATCCATAATGAAGTTACACTCGAATTAGCGAGAATTTGTGCTAATTTAGACAAAGATCTTTGTCGGTGTTGTTATGGATGATGAAACTATGAATCCCTGATTTTTACCGGAGATAATAGTACAAAAGAAGCTATTGAAAATACTGGAGAAGTTTATTAATGATGCTACAGAAGCTTTTCTCAAAGATGTTCCTCAAGGTATCTCGATCCAGTTATTACTCGTCTTTGTTCCAAGCGTCAGACAATGCTCTTTAGAGTTAGGAAAATTAGCAAAGAACATAACTGCTATATACTAAAGAGTCATTGTAGCGAGTGTGATCGGGAGCATGATTTTTGTTCTTTGAACGATTTGAAAAGTGCGATGCTCGAAGTCCCAAATCAATTCGGATTATTAATAGAGATAAATCGATAATGGCTCATGGCGTACTTTATAAATTTCGAAGATGTTGATACTCTTTAAAAAGAATAGACTGTCAGTTTGCCACCGTCCTATTTCTAATTCATACTTTTGCTAACGCAGTTTTACCTGTTAACAAACTCCCCAAAAACAAGGTTTAAATATTTGCTCAGGGTACTGATATCTCAGGAGTGGTTCTCAGCCTATATGACAATAGCAAACATACCGTCATGACTAGTAGGATGTTAAATGACGGAGTTGATAATAGACTGAAGAAGGCTGTCGTGCCGTAATCATGATCTTCAAAAAGTGAGTGTGTATTTGAAGCATTTTACCTTGCAACTGCTGGTGGAGAGAAGCTTTTGAAATCAACACTTTGGACTGAAGAAGGTTATATTTGCGATTTCCAAAGTCAATCGATGTCAAACACACCGACAACAAACTTCCAAATTGCTTTAGATAATGAAGAAGACAAACGACCTTCTTCATATTATACCTTTCTACTGCAGAAACACTGTCAGAAGTTCGCTCAAGGTAAACAAACTACCAGATTAATACCATATAAAATAAAAAGAGATGTACGTTTTATGACGAAACAAAATAAACATTTAACTATAGGTGCTTGGCGAGTATATTCCATTTTCTCAACTCAATCCTAGGGTTTTCCATCAAACACGTCCGTAATGGATGCTCACGTACACTTAACACCTTTTATCTTAGCAACAGCTATGTGCATTATCACCTGGTGATGCGTTACGTTTAATCCAATCTACTTTCTCAGGTGCTGGGACTGCGCCATTAATTCAGGTATTATTCTACCCAAGACCACCATGTTTGTCAAGGTCCGATCATTTATTCCTCTTGGCGCTGTCTGGTCTATACATGGGAACTGCAAAATCTTGGTACTGTTCTTGGATAGCAAGTATGTCGGAGCCATTTTAGTAATCTCATCTTGGATATTCTGGTATTTATAAACATATAGTAAAACTACATACTCTCATCGCTATAGTGGACAACAATATGACTGTAGGATTAACCTTTGCTCTTCCTAGCAGCATTTGTAAGTAACATCACATCCATGTAGGAAATGGTCTTGACAATGAAACAAACGTACTATTAGCACTTTATTACAGCTTTTCACTAATTCCTGATGTCTACATCGACCATTACGTTAACAAATTTGACAGTTAATTCCTTCCAGGATTTCTTCTGTACACCATCGCTTTAGCCATATCGGAACTTCTGCACATTTACGCGATCATAATGCTCAAGGAATCAAAGACGCCAGCTTCTTCTCAACGCCAAAACCATTAGTTCTAGACCAGCAGTGTACACTTTTGAAATCTCTGCTCTATCACAATGATTATTATCTACATGGTACTTTTAGCTGAAACAACTCGGAACTCAGTGTGCTGCAGTAGTTCTGTTATTGACGAATCCCTGCCGACACCAGGTTAACAAAGGTGTTATCGGTGAAGGAATCGATGTTTGCAGGTTGCTCTGGTCGGAGCTAAACTCTCTGTTACTGGTTACTCTACAAATGCTGGGATTATTTTCTACTATTGGGGTGGCTAGTGGAGAAAAGCGTTTGTTATGGCTTCATTCTGGTTTTATCGGATTATCATTCTCTAGGTGTAAACTTTCGCCATTATTAATCTCATTCCTCTCTGCGTACTCGTAGGTATTTCTCAGTGGGTGTATGCATCATAATCTCTTACCAAACGGATTTAGAGTTGTTATTCTAGGACTTTTCTGAAAAGAGTAATCATACATAATACTCGAGAGTACCTTTAATGCTCACAATTGGATTATTATTATTTATATTCCAGCAGAACTAAAAGCTGTAGCGCCCACAATTACTTCAATACTTACTAGGTTCTCCTATTGCTGTTGGCAATTGTAGCACTAATAATGAATGTAACTATTCCTGTTAGAAAATCATATTTAAAACTGACAAGTTCAGACGAGCACTCAGTTTTATTCTTATTAATTTTATATTTTCCAAAATATAGTATACTAGAATCATCACTAAATTGCCACAGAAATGGAGATATTGATTGACAGAAAATGAAATTTTATCGTTGAAAGTCTCAACCTCAGGATCACACTAAAGTTGCTGCACCATCATATTAGATTAGTTGGTGTATATTCTGGGGACAATGGCGATAAATATATAAATATGATATTAGATTTTTGGCTAACCAAATAAAGAACACTTTCTAGAAATGCCTAACCTTCTTCACTCTTTAGAGCATTTAATCGCTGAACTGATTAGAAATCACCTTGATAATGTACTACATAGATTTTGGTCCAACGATGCCAAACAGGTTTTCTACTTATCAGTACTATCAATGATGCTACGAAGAAGTTGCTAGGAAGCACTTGCAAAACTCTTGAAGATGTCCTTAGAAGTTACTGAAGTGCCTGCATGTAATGAAGTACAATGCGGTTGGGCACAGCATCTCACTCCTTTAGAAGGTGCTCAAATGAAGCTATTTTAGACGCCTGAATGTGAAGAACGTTTTTAGTAATATTGCACTGGAAACTCTTCATATCGGCCTCACAAAATCAATCAGAGCTTCCTATACTAATAATCATACTTTTCTAATCACCTAATAGAGCTCTACTCATTAGTCCAATTCCAGCTAAAAGATATTCTTTTTCAGATGAGTTTTCACCAGTTTTGGAAGAGACTCTCTCTCTGTAGGTTTATTGCAAATAGAAACTACCTTAGATGGCTTTTATCTGTTTTCATCAAATTTACTGGCACAACTTTCAGTTAGTTTGTTTTCATTTTCGGTCAGAACTAACAGTATATGAATTTTCTATCATTTTCACAAACATACTCTTTTCAGAAGAAGATTTCATATAATTTTATCGTTCATTTTATTTTAGTCTCTTTTACTAAAAATCAAACGATCGCAAACAACAAACTAAAATGATTAATACACAACTGAACCATTCTGTTATTTACTTCCTGAAGGAATCACGTTAACTTACTCAGTTTTATCCACATGGACATATTCTCAATCTCAATTAACTACTTTCACTCTCCTTGAGTAAAGCTGTTCGGAACTATTCTTCCGGTCATTTAAATGTACTACGTTATTATCCTTAGATAATTTTAAATCTAGAATTTTCACTTTATCTCTTATCCACAGATAATTCTCTTTACTTATATTACTTAATTCGCTGAGTATCTAATACGCTTTACATTTAATGAACATATTATCAATTTTCATTATTAAACTAATCTTTCACCAACACCTGATTACTGTCATCATCACATTCTCTCTCACTCTTTCCTTTGAGCACTCCTCTTGAATTCAGCACTCTCACCTTTTCCTACACTACCACCAATTCCTTGGCAACACTCTTTTACTGATTCACCTTTCTCGCTCACTTACCATCTTTCTGGTAATATTTCTTCTTTAACGATCCACCTCTCGCTACCACCAATCTGCACATTCCAGCTTTTTAATGATTCACTCAAGCCACCACACCAATTCCTTGGTAACACTTCGTGCTCTTTAATGATCTCACCTCTCAAGCTTTCTACCACCAATCCTTCAGCAACACTTCTTCTTTCAACGATTCACCCTTTCGCTCGCCACTGCACTCCCAGAAGTGACTCTTCTTTGCACGATTCACCTTTCCTCGCCACCACCTCAATCCTGGCACATACTCTGCTTTAACGATCTCACTCTTCTCAACTTCGCGACCAGCGTCTTCGTAACACTCTTCCTTTAATGAGATCTCACCTCGCTTACCACCACCCTTGGCAACACTTCTTCTTTAATGATTCACCTTCTCGCTACCACCAATTCGCAACACTTCTTTTCATCGATTCACCTGCCAGCCACCACCAATTCTGCAAGGCTTCTTCTTAATGACTCACCTTTCTCGCTTTTCACCACTCACCCTGGTAACACTTCTTCTTTAATGACTCACCTTCTCTCACTTCAGCTCACTATTCTGCACATATCTGTCTTTTCTAATGATTCACCTTCTCACTTTACCACCACTCTGCAACACTTCTTCTTTAACGATTCACTCTTTCGCCACTCACCACTCATTCTGGTAACAGCCTCTCTCGCTTTCACGATCCACCTTTCGCTTCACCACTCATTCTGCAATACCTCTGCTTTTAGTGTCTCAATCTTTCTCACCTCTCACCACGATCCTGCAACACTCTGCCTTTCTCATGATTCACTCTTCTCACCAACACTAATTCTGGAAGGCTTCTTCTTTAATGATTCAATCTTCTGACTCACCATCAATTCTGGCAATACTTTAGTGATCTCAATCTTCAATTTCACCACCACCCTGGTACATGGCTTTCTCTTAATGACTCACCTTCGCTCTACCACCAATTCTGGTAAGGCTTCTTTAATGATTCACCTTTTCGCTGTACCACTAATTCTGATAAGGCTTCTTCTTTTAATGATTCACCCTAGAATCTGTATAAACGTGAATAGGAATATTTATTAAATCAAAAGAATTATCACATACTTTTACTTTTAATAGTAGCATTGATATCCCATATTTCCGTTTAGATTCGAATTATTTACAATTTCATAATTAATATTTTCTGTATCATCATTCATACCTTTCAACACTGTCAAGATTTATATTACTTCCTTTGACAGAATTTTTATTATCATCAATCAATCTTGGTGAATATTTACCTGCTTCAGTTAATTCTAGCGCTACGTTTATTAATAACATCCATTCCCAGTCTTGCTAATTTCTTTAGTCATATTATTTATAACCATTTGGTAGATAAAGTATTAGCAAGAACTAATGAAGCTTCACTTAATTTAGTTGATAAATTTGTTTTTAGCAAGAGAATAATACTACAGAATTCGCTGATTTGTCTGATACAAATCCAATATACTATTGGGACTTATCGAGCATTCACATACAGAATTTTAATTTTGTTTGATTAGCCTCATTAACCAAGATCGATTACATCTATTTCATTACTAGTATTATCATCAAGATATAATATTTTTACTTTTGCATGTTTTTTATACCTAAAGAAGTCAATCTTCTTACAACAGTCAACTTAGTATTTACAGGTATACTTCTATTCACTTTATTTTATAATATCGTTATCTTTTAATATGTCTCCACAATTACAGAAACTGGATTTTTATCTACTAGCTTCGGTAAGAACGTCTACTTAATGTCTCCTTTTCAGGCTTTTCACAATTTTCAAATTATTAATATTATTTTACTTTTACAACCTTTTCCGTCATATTTTGTCTAGTACCGAAATTGAAATCTGTATTACTATTCATTCTGCTTTCAAAATAAGATGTTGAAAGAATGCTTACCTTAGCTACTTCCACATTTTTAACATATTGGTCCGTTATCAATAGGCATATATTGTCGTTATCAGTAAATAATTTTACTTTTCCGATTTGCATCATATTGTTAGAAATATTTTCTTCTTCTCTGAACTCCCCAGAACCAACCACCTGTTTTTATTCTAGGCGCATTGAAAGTATATGTTTTCCATAGCACTATATTTATTTTTCTCAGCTAAAACACACTAGGGCTCTTCACCAAATATCCACCTAAAGAATGACCTGTAATATATAGATTTGTAAATTCTACTATTTCTAAAACTATTTATTAGTTCTTTAGCAGCCTCACTTTCTGATTTGATTCATTCCCGAAAGCTAATGCTATATCGGCTTTCAGCCCCTCCTGTCCAATATTAGTCCCAGCAAATGCAAGCACCTGAATTTCTTCACCTTTTAAGAATGGGAAATTACTCAAACAATACCGCATCTAACCCATTATTTTGATGAAATGTCTGCTTCACAGTCCAGTATGGAGATAATTCACTGTGAGTAAGTCTTTTATTTTATCTTTTCTCACCTACGCAAATTTATTAGATAAAATATTTTTACACTTCATCTGGATTCACTACGCTAGATTCATAAACATAGCCATATCTCTTGCTGAAATATTCAAATTAATTTGTCTCTATCTTCTGTCATTAAGACCATCACCATCTGTATCAGTAAGTCTTGGATGAATAATCATATCCTAAATATGTTCTTCCATCTCAAATATACAATTCGTCTTTATTCGCAATACCATCACCATCATCATCTCCATCAGGATTAAGCACTGCTTTTTTATGAGATTAAACTATCGTATTTCCCTTCTAATCCAACATAGCCCTTGGCTATATCTTCTGCATATTTAGTGATTAAACGAGAAATGATTTTTGTACTTTCTTTCTGCAGGAGTTTCCCACATCCTGAGATGAAGCATCTAGATGTAGTATTATTGCTGTATTTTCTATTAATTATACTTTGTTAATACTGTTGCAATATTCTGACTATCACATGTTCGTCTATCAAAACGTTTAAATTATTGTTCGAAGATTGGTTACACAGTTGGAATTGCTTTGGTTAACAATGTTATTTTCACTGTAGAAGCAGTTCCACTTTTGTTGATCTAGTAGCTGAATCTATAATCGTTGTATTTTTGATTTAAATTGTTTCTATTTTCAACTGAGCGACTACTCTATCTCTCTATTATTTAAATCATTATTATTCTGTGTATTAGAAGTTGCTACTTATTTTCTACTGAAGCAACTACTCTATTCTCTTTGATTATTTAAATGTTATTATTCTGTGTATTAGAGTTGTTACTCATTTTCTATATTTTGTACTTGTTACGTTTTGTGTTTCCAGTGTCAGGAGCACTTTGGTATCGTTTCCTAAAAATACAAATGCTCCAATAGCAACTGAAGCGATACACGAAGCTTAATTTTTAATCTATATTTAACTATTTTGTTATCTAATTTATGTTTAATATTCCTCCATACTTATGTAAACTCTGAAAATTATCATATAAAATTTATTAACAATTTTTGTTAACTATTTATTCTATACTCTAATTAGTATACGAAAGTTTAAATAATAACAATTTTAATTTTTAATATATTTATACTCTTTAACTATGATAAATTTAATTTTCTTATTTTTCTATGTATCTTCTTCAATTATTTACTCATTTTGTTACTCTTAATCTGATTTTTACATATTCAAAGGTTAAAATTTCGTATTATATAATAATTTCAAAAGTATATACATATACTTAACCTTTAACTCTTTTCTAAAAAGAGGATCTAGACAAAATAAGTTCTGTCTAGTCACCTCCACAAAAGTTTATTAGATATCAATAAATCACTGTGTCTATGAGTTTTATATACACTAAAATTGAGAACTCTTTTGGCTCAACCTTTTTAATTTATTATTTTTGTAACTAGTTACGAATAGCGTTTCTATCTAATTCGATTTTCTCACTTTGGTGAAAATTCTTACTTTTACTGTTACTGTCTACTTCTACGATATCTCCGTAAATTTCTGAAAGTTTCGTTCTATCTCCTTCTTTAGTGAATCTTTGAAGAAGTTTTAATTTCTTTATTTCTTTTTAGATTGTATTCATAATCATGAAGTACATGAATGCAGAATCACAATCATAATAATAGTAATATATGAATATTGCATAATTTACCTGCTTTGTTTAATATATCTTTATTCTACTATATACTCTAGTAAAAATAAACCTTTATTGTTCTCACTAAATTTTAGAAATTTTTAGGATTTTTCTTGATTTAGTCCGTATTTTTCAAAGCATTCTCTTTAAAATCTAACAATCTATCTTCTCTAATCAGCTTGACGTACATCTTTCATCATATTGATTAAGAAATGAATATTATGAGTTGTCGCTCAATCTTGTCTCAAAAGATTTCCATCAGCTTTTGAATAAATGACGAAGATATGCTCTGTATAATTCTTACAACAATAACAAGAACACTCAGGATCATGGGTGTAAAGTCTGCATATATTTAGCATTTTGCATACAACACGCCCTTCAGAAGTGTACATGTTCCATTACGTGACAATACGTGTCGGTAACACACAGTCAAACATATCAACTCCCTCTTAAAACACCTTCAAATAGTGCATCAGGAGAGCCTATCTCCCATTAAATATCTTGCTTATTAGCCGGTAATAAAGGTGTTACATACTTAAAACCTATACATCTCGTGTTTAGGTTCACCAACAGATAAACCACCAATAGCATATCCCGAAATCCATACTCACTAAGTCTCTTACATGTTCACGAAGATCATTAAATCCAGCACCTTGAACTATACCAAAAGATACTTTTGTGTCTTAGGGTTTTTGACTGTGTTTCTAGACATCCTCAGCCCAACGGCTTGTTCTTTCAACAGATTGACGAATATATTTATAGTCATGATTATAGTCAGACATTCATCGAAAAGTAATGATAATATCTGATCCTAAAGAATTTTGTATATGCATAGCTTTTTCTGGTGATAAAAATAGTTTTTCTCCAGATAAATGATTTTAAAATGAACTCTTCTTCCTCTATTTTTCTCATCTCACTTAGAGAAAATACTTGGAATCCTCCTGAGTCCGTTAGAATGCTTCCATCCCAATTCATAAATTTGTGAAGTCCACCAGCTTTTTCAACAATCTCCTCACCAGGAGTTAAAAGGTGATAAGTGTTAGATAAAAATAATATCTGCACCCATTCCTTTACTTCTTCTGGTGACATTGTGCTCAGTAGCTTGCGTTCCAACCAGAGAAATACAGGTGTTTGAAGCTACCTATGGTGTGTGAACAATACCTAATCTTGCACCAGATTGTTTACAAGTTTTTATATGTTCATACCATACATGTATTTCATCTCTCTATATATTTCCTTCTTAAACTAGATTATTATCATCCATCTCCAAAACTGAAGAAACGGTATTTTATTCTTAACTGCTATATTATATAATTCAATCTTTTCCTATCATAAAATGCACTTTACATATGCATTATAATGATGACTTTGGTAAATGAAGTTTGTAATCAGTCCATCAACACATTTAAATTCAAATCCTGGATCAACAAAGATGTTTGTCCATCCAGAAGCTGCAACAATTTTCCATTATTATCGTGCATGTTTCTAATGTCCTTTATTGAAGTAGTACCATAGAAAATACTCTTCCACCATTTTCTTTTTGTTCTATTAATTATTTTTGCTGTTTCTTCATTCTAAAGTATAGTACTCTGAGTGCATATCATGTTCTTCAATATTTTCTACAGCTACAGGTTCTAAATGTTCCAAGTCCCCACGTGAAGTGTTAAATAAGCTTATATTTACACCTTTTCTTTTATCTTTTCTAATAATTCATTAGTAAAATATAAGCCTGTTGTTGGAGCTGCTGAACTCCTACCTCTTTTGAATAAACTGTTTGATATCTTTCTTTATCAGTTAATCTTTCTTTAATGTACGGTGGGAGGATAGTTCCAAGTTCATCTAATCTTTCTCTTGAATATTCCTCATATATAAATTCAAAATGTTCATCCATCATCTAATACCTTTTGTACAGACTGCTTCCATTATAGCCATCACCAAAAGATACTATACTGTCTTCTTTTTATTCTTTTAGCAGGTTTAACCAGGCATTCCCAGTCATAGTCCAAGATAATAAAAGCACCTATTGCAGCACCTGTATCCTTTTTGTAGCAATTCATATAATCGTGCTGGCATTACTCTAGTATTGTTAGTACTAATGTATCCCCAGGATTAAAATAATCTATAATATCTGGACTTTATGCTCATGTGAATTGGATCTATCTATCAGTAATTTACTAGTCTATCTAAAAGAGTGTTTGTGCTATTAGCTCCTCTGGTAAACATCAAATTGTTCTAATTTCATCTCAAAAATCTCCTTTAAAAGTTACTTTTACTATTATAGCTTGATTATCTAAGTTAGGGCAAGCCTCACATAAGAAAATTATAAATTTTTCTATTTTATATGATTTCTTTTAAATATAAAAGAATTTGATTAATTTTATCAATCCAAATTCTTGATTATTTCTTTACTATTACTGCGTGTAAATATTTTACATGAGATAAAATATTAGTAGTTATTCCTAATCCTACGCTCAATATTAAGATGGAACTACCAATTACTAATAAAATGGTAATGCGTACTCCCGTCATTGAATAGTGTGAAGTTACTCCACCCAATACTACTCATCTGAACTATTAATAAACTAGCAAATCCCAACGAATACATCGCAGAGAATGTGTTTCTTGATTTCGTACCAGAAAATATGCATTTCCCTATAATAAGTAGAAATAATGTTACAACAAATAATACTCCAACTAATCCTACCCTTCAGTCTATAATTGCAAGGATAAAAAGTCTGTATGAGCTTCCGGCAGATATCCAAGTTTCTGAATAGGAGTTACCTAGTCCTCACCAAATGCTCCCCGTTAAAAGCGCCAACATATGAATTTATCACTTGGTCTCGCAGGTGCTAGCAAATCCTCCTGAGAAAGGATTTGAGAATACTTTCAAACGATTTGTTCTATACGATGTACCACTTGAAAAGTGCATTTTAATCATAAATAGCATAAGTACTGCTATCCCCTGCAATTAGCAAGTAACAAGATACATTTTTGAATGCATATTAGAACACAAAGTCATAATTCCACTACCAATAATGTAATAAGCATCATCTCCGTATCATTTTGCGCAGCTATTAACGTAACAAGTGCAAGAGGAATGCTAAATATTTTCAAAAGTTCTGAACTAGATACATATTTGTCTCAACTTTTCTTTCTTTGTCTCTCAAAATAAAAGCCATATACATAATAATAAAAGAGTTGTACAAAAGTAGAAGGTTGAAAACTGAAAGAACCTCATCCTAATCCAAGATTTCGCACCATTAATTGCCGGCATTAATTGTGGTATTGTGCCAGCAAAACAAACATTACAATAAAACCATATATGTAGTAATCTCTTTAAAAATCTCAAAATGGTATAGCAACCTGAAAATAGTAAAAACGCTATATGCAAGAATAGCCCACATAGCTTGTCGTGTAGGAAATAAGTCTCTTACGAGGAACACCTGATGTAAAATGTTCTATATTTATTTCCTATCATACTAGCACTATACACCATCATACAGCTTAAAACTAATAAACTAGTAATGTTAAAGCAAACTATCCACATCTACCTGACATGACGACGTTCATGCTTTATAGATTCATGTAAATTTTCCAAAAAGTTTCATACTAATTCGCTTTCATTTTTGAATAACAGTATTATACATCTCACTAGCCTTATCTTCTAAATCTGCTAGTATTATTCGACCTGCTTCTGAGAGATGCAACCTATTTCCACTGCCAGGTTTTATGAAAGACCGTAAATTTTGAGTATCTATTACATCTTGGTATAAAGGACATGTTCTTTGACCCTTACCGATACACGTTATTAATCATTTCTTCAATCTTCTACAATATCTTCTTCTATTCTCTTACGTACCTTAATAAAAATAAGGTTGTTTTCCATTTTTATCTCACCTATCCTTTTGATAATTCATGATTAACTTCATGTTTTATAATTACTATTGCTCTTTATAAAATCTTCTTTTGAAATTAATTCTGCTGTCTTAATTCTCTTACCTCATATCTTTCTACCACATACTTAATGTGTCATCTTTCATGTATATTATTATGCTAAAAGATTTTAAAAATTGTTGCAAATCAAAAATTTATCATTTTACATCACCTTTTAAAATTTACTTAGCTCGTCCACTAGATTTTATTTTTCTTCTCTTCCATCCAGTTGATGCTCTTTTAGCATATTCCTTAGCTTTTTCATAGTTACCTTCTTGACGTTCGATAACAGCAAATTATAGTAGATTGAGAAAATGTATCATCAAAACTTATACACGTCCAAGAATGCCTTTTTGAGCATCTTGCTTAGTTGCATTTGTCATTTTCACCATACCTAACTCATAATAAGTAAGCACAGACTTGTTTTTGATGTTAATTCTTTTCTAAATTGAATATATCCTCATCTCGAATAAGCTTTTTACTAATCTACTTTCCACTCTACTGCTCTATCTATTTATAACATTTTAGTGTTTACACCTAATAATAGCACTCACCTAGAACACCAAAGATCAATATTGATATTAATGTAATATATATATTTCTTTTTCATTAAGAAAAGTTCTAAAAATATTCGTAGAACGAAAGATATAAAGTACTATTGAAGTTTCAAATACAAGTGTAGCAATAGTTAGATATACTATTGACAGTGCGCCTCGAATACATAAACTTCAAATTATCATTTTTCTTACTAGGTTGTTCCATAAAAATTGAACCTAGCAATGCAATATTAGAAACTAACGCTATATCAAGTACCAGAGTAACCAAATATCAGTAACAAATTATAAATGATACTACTAATAATAGTTCAATACCTTCAATACTTAATGTTTTATTGAAGCATTGAAGTAACAAAAATTGAAACTAACA
>BNJU01002694.1_pt1 | contig 59488 bp, 51 predicted proteins | sample 8539281 | NCBI WGS metagenome assembly BNJU01 (sample SAMD00202456, study PRJDB9452) | human saliva metagenome | isolation source: human saliva | place: Japan
GATTTCGCCTCCGCGTCTCTCGCGCCGTTTGCCGCCGTCCCGACAGCCATCGTAGCCGGTCTACGGCACGTCATGTCGTGGTTGATCCTCGCGATGGCTTCCCCGCCTGAGCGAGTGGGTTGACGCTGTCTTCCATGCCGTTCAGAAGCGGTCTGACGCGCCACGGCATGGTCTCCTTTTGACAGTCGAGTGACGACGACGCAGGATGTCGTCGATCCGCATCGAATAGTTGCCGGTCGCCGACCTGTGCCCTTACATGCTGGAGGTTCGCTTCACCAGGCTCTTCCGGATCGAGGAGGCCGATGCACCACCGAGGAGTGTGCCGACGACCTGGCTTCGACATGACCGCGGCATGGCAGAAAGTCACGTGAGGAGTTTCGAAAGGTTCGAGGCGATCACAGCCACCGCCTGGGTACGATGAACGCTGAGCGATGCAGGAGTGGACATTGTGCGCAACGACGACCGATGCAGATGACGAACCCTGAAGGCAGGGATGGACCTTTCTCCGGCTGGAGTTCATGGACCACCTGCATGCCATGACGATTCTGTTTTCGGCTTGCCTGATGCCTGCCTCATCACCCCAGCGCCTGCCAGGACCTTCTCGACTACGACCCCATACGCTGGTACCGCGCCGGACCTGATGACTGGCGGTTGAGGCGGCAGCTCACGTCACCCCATGGTGAGCAGGTTGGTGCCCGCACCAGGCCTGGAGAGTTTGCCTGCACCGGCATCCCCGGTAGGCTGCCCGTGCGTCCTGCGGTGGAGCCGGAAGGCGATGAGAGTCGCATAAGGTTTGCGCCTCCAAGGCGAGGCTGGGGTGGAAGCCCCTCGGTTCGAATCTCCTCTATCTCCGCCGGACTGTTGAGCCCCCGGTGCGTAGCGGCGTGCCGGGCCTGTCGTCCTCGGCGCCTGTCGCGGCGGCTCCCGCGGCTCCCCAGTGGCTGAACGATCCCGTGAATCGGGTCATACCGCGTTCGCCTCTGGCCGATCGGGGTGTTTGCGTTCTCCTGCGTCGATCCGACAGGGGCGGATGCTGTACCGGACTGAGAGGAACCTGGCGTCGACCACGACGCAACCCAGCCGCCGACCTGGCCTGTCCCGCCTGATCAGGCGACGAGTTCAACGTCCGACCGTCCTCACCAGGACCTGCTCGAGCGCGCGCCGAGCAGCAGGCCACGGGCAGGCGCCCGCTGGCCTCGGCTGCGCCCGCGCCCAGGCAGGATCACCGTGGTGCTCTGTTCAGCCCGACCTGCCGGCTTCCTCCTGAGGAGCAGACGCGCTCACTCTCCCATGCCGCGCCAGGCGGCAGCCCAGCCCGGTGCGGCGTCGGCAGACCCCGCCTCAGGCCGGCCTTTCCACCCAGCAGGAGGGGCGAGCCAGCCGGGGCAACCAGTCAGCCGTCACAGTTCGGCCAGCCCGACCCGGGCCGGAGTGCCGGATCTGGAGCCCCGCCTGCCCTTCCAGCCCCGGCAGCTGAATGCGCAGTATGCCGCCCAGCCGCGCCCCTACAGTCAGCCGGCACAGAGCCCACCTGGGTGGGCCTGCGGCTGTCGACGGTGCTGCAGCTGCCGCAGCAGCCGCGTCCTCGCCCTCGACCAGCCCGCCCCCTGCACCCTCGGCTCCCGGGCACCTCTCGGCCCCGCCTCCGGTGCGGTTCCAGGACTGAGGCGAGTCGGGAGATCCGCACTGGCAGGGGCAGCCGTAGGCCTGGCCGGCAGGCCTGCAGGACCAGCAGCTCGCACAGCAGCCTGCCCGCACCTGCACCCCTTCAGTGGGGCTTCAGAGGGTGATGTCGGCATGTCTCGGTCTTCCCACGGCGAGCGCGCGCGCTGAGGCCGAGCAGGCCACGGAGTCTCGCCCCGGACGCGACTCTGTGCGGTCGCCCAGTCCGCGCCGCCGTCGTCCCTCAGCGCCTTCCGTCGCAGGGCCCAGCGCCCCAGTGGGATCAGCCTCCTCCTCCGACGCCGCAGCGGTCATTCCTCGATATGGCTGCCTCCCAGGACGGCTCGCCGTTCGCGTCCGGCAGAGGTGAGGCGCTGCGGCGGCGCGTCTGAGGAGTTCGAGCTGGACCTGTCGGCGCTGACGCTGACGCCGTTCCTGATTGCCATCTCGTCGTCAACCTCGTCTGGCTGCGACGTCGCCTCTCGGCATGGCCACCGCCAGCAAGAGTGAACCGCCAAGGCCTCTCTCTCATCTGGATGGTGATCGGCGTCGTCCTGCAACTTGCCTCGGCCGTGCTCGGCATGCCTGCCACTCTTCGCTGTCAACCAGAGCGCCGGATAGAAGCCCAGCCTCGAGGTGAGCACTGCTGTTGCCACAGCAGCGCGCACAGGCCGGAGTCCCCGTCGTTCATGGGACCTGCCTGTGCCCATCCTCACGGGGGAACGGATTTGTCCCCTGCGGACGCTGAGTACCCCACGACATGCGCCAGAACAACGGATAGAGCATCCACTACGGATCAGAAGGTTAGTTCAACCGGGCGCACCAACACCCCGTCATCGGTTGAACAGTCGGAGCCGGGCGTTTTCCATGTCCGGCACTCTGACCCCGATGACGGCCCACCAGTATGCCAGTGTCGTCAGTCGATGTTCCGGCTCAGTCCGGTCAGGCGTCATGGCCCGCCTGGGCCAGGGTCCGCGATGAGGTCGTCGACGCAAGCTCGATGCCGACGTACCAGGCGCATGAGCCGGTCGCTCAACCTGTGGAGGCGCAACTTTGGGACTGGCATCACGTCCATGCGCGTCTGTACCCCGACGGGCACCGTCACCAGCGACTCCACGCCGCCCAGTGACCTCGGCGAAGGTGAACACCACCGAGGCCAGAATCGGGGCCATGTCCACCGACCGGCCAGGTCGAAGCTCAATTACGCCCGAGTGTCCGGCAGAGCACCAGTCACGTAGGGGCCTGAACGCAGGAACTGCAAGATCGCGGTGGCGTTGGCTCGTGCTCCATGCGCAGTGCCAGGGTTTTGAGCCCTGCGGCGCAGGAAGCAGTCGAAGGCCCCAGTGTCGCCCCGGTCGTTGAGCCGGTAGCTCGCCACCGGCCAGGCGTCGTCGCATCACCACGGCCACGGCCCGCCATGACGTCGTTGTGTCGCCCAGGCACGGTGCCCGAGTGGACGACGACGTCGGCCCCCAGCTCCAGGGCCGCTGCACCACCGGGGTGGAAGGTGTTGTCCACCACCAGCCTTCGCCCCTGGCGGCGCCAGCTCGGCTGTCCCGGGATGGGGATCTCCTCCATCGGGCTCGTGGTTGTCTGACGATGACCATAATGGCTGGTCGGCCCGCGCAGGCCCTCGATGCCTGTGACGAAGTCGATTGCCGCCGCCCCTCGGCCAGGACCTCCAGGAAGGAAGGAGCCGCCGTGGCTGCGTCGCGCAGCCACGATCCGCTGCCGTGCGGTGCCAGCGTGCGTCACCAGCTCCAGCCATCTCGAGGACAGGCGAAGGTTGCCAGTCCTGCCCTCCAGGTGGGCCAGGGCGTCCTGGGAGGACGTCGCGGTGGGCTGGCTGTGCGCGTGGGGCCGAGTTTGTCGACCTGCCCAGGGCCCGGTGGCCGCAGGCGGCTGACAGGTGGATCAAGGTCGTGATCGCGCGCCTGTGGCTGGGTCGGTCCAGGCCTCGAGCGGCACCATAGCGCCTTCCAGACGGAGCTGCGGGTCCGCCGACGACGCCGGTGGTGGTGAATGGGAAGTGATGGCCGGCGGCTCGGGACACTTTGGGGCGAGCGGCGGGCTGCGTGACGGACTGGTCATGAGTGCCTGCGGGCGGGGAGCGGCGAAGGAATGATGACTGACGGTCGACGGCGACGCGTGGTGGCGTCGGTGACCGATCGTTTGCGGGCTGCCTGCTTGGCGCGGCTCCGGCGAAGGGTTCAGGCGGACAGTGGCGGCGGGCTGTGCTCGGTACGCCCGGCATGCTCTGGCGTTTGCGGCGCGCGCGGCTCACGGCGGCCACCGCCGCCCAGCCGGGTCCAGGGCGGCGTCGAGGTGGCGCGGGCAGGCGACGCTGATGCGGGTAAGCCCCGCCGCCGGCGTCGAAGATCCGGTTGTCGTCGAGCCAGCCGGCTTGTTGAGTATGACTGTCGAGTCGTTCGGCTGGAGCCCGGCGGCCTGAGGAATCTTGAGCAGTCCGTACAGCAGGTAGGTGCTCTCAGGGGCGGCTCGATCCCCTCGATCCGTGTTCCAGGCGCGCTCTCGACGTGGGCGGCGGGCGATGTTTTGTATGTCGAGCCAGCGTCCTGCTCTCGTAGGCGGCCCGGCAGGCTGTCAGGCCCAGGGTATTGGGCTGGGTGGCTGGTGTGTACAGCTCGGCGGGGGTCCTGCGCAGACGGGCATCGGAGATGAGGATGTTGGCGACCCGCAGACCCGCCAGGTTGAAGCGACTTTCGACGGCGAGGCGCAGGTGATCGTGTGCGCGGCGGCCGCCCCGCCCGAGGGAAGGTCGCGAAGGCACCCGGCAGGGCCAGGTCGGCGGATCTCGTCGGCCACGACGACGACGCCGTGGCGGACGACCCTCCAGGGCCGCGAGCTCCTCCCGGCTCCAGACCTGGCTGACTGCTGTGCGGGTTGCATAGGAGCAGCAGGCGCGCACCGGTCGCCTCGATGGCCTCCAGGGCGGCCAGGTCGCGGCGGTAGACGCCGCCTCGGCGTCACGCACGAGGGGGACGGCGCCACGGTGCGCCTGTTGACCTCGACGACGTCGCGGGTGGGAGTAGACGGGCCCTCGATGAGGACCGTCTCACCCGGTGAGGCCAGGGCGCGCACGGCCAGGGCCAGGCCGACGACGCCGGGGGCATGGTGTCCACTGGCTCTCCACCCGCCAGCCGTAGCGGCGGGAGAACCAGCTGGTCAGGGCCGCCCGGTAGGCGTCGTCGGGCTCGAGTAGCGGAAGATGCTGCAGGGTGCGCCACAGCAGGGCGCTGGTGACGGCCGGCGCGGTGGCGTGGTCCATGTCCGCCACCCACAGGGGCAGGATGTCCTCGGGGCTGCGCTTGACGGCGGAGTCCCACTTGAGGCTGGCCGTGCTGCGGCGGTCGGGGACCCGTCGAAGGCGGCCGGGTCAACGGCGGGGCGGTGAGGAGGATGAGCGTCCGTCGAGGCGAAGGCTGCTGCTGAGGGAGGTGGCAGGCGCCCGAGGGCCTGAGGTCCGGGCGCCGGACAGGTGGAGTCGGCGGAGTCGCTGAGCTGGAGACGGGGCTGAGGTGGGCGTGCATGACAGAAGGTCCCTCTCGGGTCCCCTGGGGCGTGACACTCGCGAGCGCAAGGCGGCTGCTGCGGCGTCTGGGCGTGTCGCGCGCGGGCCGGCTGAGGTGGCGGGTTCTCGGGGACGAACACGGGGCGTTGCCCGCGGAGTACGACGATCTGGTTTCAAGCGGCCGGTCGACTCTCACCAGTTACGCGTCAGGACAGCGACGGCTGGCGCGTCAGCGCATGCACATTCGACCTCGCCAGGCGCGCACCATCATCGCGCGGGCCTGGGCGAAAGAGTCGTCAGCGGCGGTGAGCATAGCGGGAGCACTGCAGCCGGCGCCACTGTCCCGCATTGCATCGCCCGGCAGTGAATCGGGCCTCAGGGAAGACGATCCATATATTTAATCTGGACGGTTTTTGCAGTATCGCTCTGACAGTGTCGGCCACCGTGGCGCTGCGGCCGATACCGTCCGCCCACCGGCTGGGCTGAGGCGCATTCAGCGAGAGATGATTCCATCGCTCCTTCCAGCACCGTCACAAGACAAGGAGCCGTCCACCCGATGAACCAGACATCAGATCAATTCACGCCCCAGGCTCGAGGCCCGTGCGCGGCCGGGCGATCAACCGACGGCATGCTCTAGGGGAGTGGGTGCCGCCCCCGCCGCCGTGGGCACCGGAGCGTCTGTCGCCGCTGCGGCGCCCGCCCGCGCCGCCGGCCTGAACGTCGTCGAGCACCAGGACGGCGGCCGGATGCAGTCACTGTCGCCACCCGTCCATCAGCACCAACCCCTGCCGTCAACGTGCTGCTGCCCGACGGTTACAACCCTCGCGCCACTACCCGGTGCTCTACCTCCACGGAGGCGGCGTCGGCGCCGACTTCAGGGCCTTCGACAACGAGGGCATCCAAGACCCGACCGCAGGCGTGAACTCATCGCTTTGTCATGCCCGACGGCGGCTCGGCTCGGCTGGTACCGCAACTCGCCGCTCCAACGCCGGGCCTGGAACTGGGAGACTTCCACATCAACGAGCTTCATCCTGTGGACTCCACCAGCACCATTGCCGAGTTGCTCCGGACGGGCCGTCTCCGGCTTCTCCATGGGCGGCTTCGGGCACTGGAAGCACACGGCTCACCACGGCCACTTCGCCTCCGTCTCAGCCACTCGGACCCTCGGACCTGCGCGGGTCCGGACGGTTCCAAGATCACCCACTGGGCGAATGCGAGCCCGCGCCGTCGAGCCCATAGCAAATAAGTCTATTGGGGCCCCTGACGAGGCGCGCGTGACCGCGGACAACCCGATGGAGAACATCGAGAAGTACCCGGGCAGCGCATCTTCCGTTCCGGTGTCGATGTCGACCTCAACGAGCAAACGTCCCGCCGACGCAGAGGAACTTCGTGGAGCGCTGAAGGCGGCGGGCATTCTCACGTAGCGTTTGAGGATGCCGGCGCCACCGTGCGCCGATCGGATGGCAGGACATCGATGGCACCGCGCCCACCTGACCAAGGCGGGCTGAGGGCCTCTCGTTCTGCGGCCTGTGAGGTCCATTGACGCTGAGTCGTGGACGAACAGAGTCGGCGTCGAGAATCGAGTTCAGCGGTTCTCGACGCCGAGCTCGCATGTACCCTCGGCTTTCAGTCGGCCGGTCAACCGGCACGGCGCAGGCGCAGGGATGCAGGACCACGATGACGCTGGAGGCGGCCATGGCGGCCCCCCGCGATCATCGGTGAGCAGCAGCCCGGCGGCCGCCAGCGGGATCGCGTGGCCACGTTGTAGGCGAAGGCCCAGATCCTGGCGGATGATCCGCAGGGTCGCCCGCGATACCGCACCGCGGCCAGCTGCCGCGTCCAGGTCCGTGCGCACTCAGGGTGATGTCGGCGGCCCTGATGGCCACGTCCGCGGACCCGCATGGCGAAACCCGCCCGCGTGCCGGTTTCGGGCCAGGGCGGCGGCGTCGTTGACCCCGGTCACCACCATCGCCGACCACCGCGCCCTGGGCCTGCAGGTCGGCAGACGACGCGCGCTTGTCGGCGGGCGCGGCACCGTCGGCGCGCCGATCCTCATCCCGCACGCTGCCACGTGCTCAGCGGCCCGGACGTTGTCCCCGGTCAGCAGCACTGGCGGATCCCCGAGCTCCCGCAGCGGCGCGCCACCGCCGCCCGCGCGAGGAGGGGCCGCACGGTGTCTCGCACGAGGACCGCCACCGCCCGCAGCGGGCTGAGCGTCCGCAGTGCCTCGAGCTCCACGGCGTTGTTCTGCGACGGCATCGGCGCCAGCGGTACGATCGACGCCGGTGGTCCCGGCGCTGTCGCGTCAGGCCGCGGCTGCACGGACGGTCCTGCCCACGGCCAGGACGACGGCGGTCGCCCGAGTCCTGGGCCTCCGCGCTCGCACCGCCCGGGAACTCGGCGCCCATCTCATCGGCGAGCCAGCCTGGCTGGCCCACCGCCGCCCGGCGCCCCTCCACTGTGGCGGACACGCCCGCGCTCATGGTTGGAGAAGCCGGTCGGCGCCGGCAGGTCGCCCAGGCTGTCTCGCGGGCGGCCGCCGTGATGGCCGCATGCACTGGTGCCTGAGGCGACCGACCGCCCGCGCCAGGGCGCAGCGCCTCGTCCCCGAGCCGGGTTCAGGGTTTCGCGAGGGCGTCCTCCTGGCTGCTTGTGCAGCGCCAACCTCGCCACTGCGGGCCGAGTCCGGGACCCGCGATGACGTCGTCGGCTCGTTCTGCCCACCTCCCCGGCAGGGCATCGATCTCCCAGGCTCATGCGCCCCTGGGTGACTGTGCCGGTCTTGTCCATGACCATTGTGTCCAGTGCCTGCGTCGACCCAGCACCTCGGGGCCCTTGATGACCACGCCCAGCTGGGCGGCCCAGCCCGAACCGACCAGCAGCGCTGTCGGCGTGGCCAGCCCCAGTGCGCAGGGGCAGGCGATGACGTAGCACGGCCACCGCCGCGGTGAAGGCCGCCTGCGGGCTGTGGCCGGTGAGTGCCAGCCCCGCCAGGTCGCGGCCGACAGCACCAGGACGACCGGCACGAACACCCTCGAGACCCGGTCCGCCAGCCGCTGGACGCCTGCCGGCCTGCGCAGGCCGTCACCATCCGGCCGATCCGGGCCAGCGTCGTCCCTCGCCCACGGCCGCCCGCACCAGCAGGACGCCGGAGGTGTCTGACGGTCGCCCCGGTGACGGCCCGCCCGGCCTCGACCGCGTGGTACGGACTCCCGGTGAGCAGTGAGGCGTCCACGGCCGAGGACGGCCCTCGACGACGACGCCGTCGGTGGCCACCTCTCACCCGGCCGCACGAGGAACAGGTCCCGGCAGCCAGCTCCTCGGTGCTGATGCGCTCCTCTGCGCGCGTGGCCTCCGCGCGGGGCGAGCCGTCCTCATCGAGGACGTCGACGGCGTCGCGGCTGCCCGACTCGGCGAGGTGAGGACCACGGGTGACCTCCTGCACCCAGCTCAGCAGGGCGCGCAGGGCGTCGCCGGAGCGGTACTCGGCGCGCGCCTCGCGTAGCGGGCCGCCAGAGGAAGGTGGTTACCCAGGCGGCCGACTCAGCACATGTGGGCGGCGTGCCCTGGCGGGGCAGCAGCTCCCACGCTCACGCGTGCATGCCGATGCCCGGCCCCGCCGAGCACCAGCGCCCACAGGCTCCAGGCGGTCGCGGCGATCACCCCGGAGCGACACGAGCGTGTCCATGGTGAAGGCCCCGTGCCGCAGCGCCCGGAAGGCCGCCTTGTGCAGGGCCAGGCGCCCCAGACCGCCACCGGCAGCGCCATGAGCGCCACCGTCCACTGCCAGCCCGGCATCTGGAGGGCCGGCACCATGGAGATCGCCATGATCGGCACCGACAGGATGAGGCAGTAGAGGAGCCGCAGGCGCAGGTCGGCGGCCCGTTCCACGTGCGAGGCACCCAGTGTCGGTGCGTCCTGCCCGGAGGTGGAGCGGGGGGACGCGCCGCCGGCGCCGGCGGTCGGCGCCGCCGCCATGGACAGCGTCGCGCGGCCGCCCGTGCCCTTGGCACTGCGCCGGCCTTCGGCCGAGCCGGGTGCGGACGGCCCCGACGCTGATGCCGCCGATGACACCGATACCGCTGACGTCGTCGACGCGGGCTCGCCGGCCGGTGACGCCTCTGAGGCTGCCGGCTCATCCGGTGAGGCGGCGCCCAGCAGGGCGCCGGTGTAGCCGGCGCGGGCGACCGTGGCCAGGAGGTCGTCGACGCTCACCGTGCTCGGGGCGGTGACGCGGGCCGACCCGGTGGCGAGGTTGACCGAGGCGCTCACGCCGTCGAGCTGATTCAGCTTTTCTCCACCGGGCCACGCAGCTGGCGCAGGTCATGCCCCGATGGAGAGGCTGACGGTGTAGCTGCCCGCCCGGTTCCCGGCTGGCTCGTACTCATAGGAGCCTTCCGTGTCCGTGTCGGTGGCGTGGCCGCCCGTCGACGTCCGGACCCCGCGATGGCGGGAGACGTCCGGGCTCAGCGCTCGCGGACGTCGCGCCTCGACGGCGTCGAGCGTGTAGTCCCCGGCCTCATCAATGGCCTCGGCCAGGCCGTCCTCCAGGCGGATGTCGGAGAGCACGGTGACGGTGGACTCGCCCGCCCTTGTTGAGCAGGACGGAGACGTCCTGACGCCGTCGAGCGCCTCGAGCTCTCGGTGACGTGGGCGACGCAGTGGCCGCAGGTGAGTCCGGAGACCTTTGAGGGTGGTGGTGCGGTCGATGCCGTCTGGCGGTGAACTCAGTCATCCCTCACTCCTGGAGCGTGCGGAAACGGGTGGATCGGAACGGGAACGAGACGGTCCGGCACGGGGCGGACCGCGTGCTCAGGACCGCACGAGCCGGGCGATGGCGTCGGAGGCCTCGCGGATCTTGGCGGCGCTCTCGTCGTCGCCGGCCTGGCGGCGTGCAGGACGCAGTGGCCCGTGGTCCTCCAGCAGGCCGAGGCTGACGCACGAAGGGCCTTGGAGGCGGCGGAGATCTGGGTGAGGACGTCGACGGCAGACGTCCTCTCAAACCATGCGGGAGATGCCCCGGACTCGCCTCTCGATGCGGCGCAGGCGCTGAGGTAGTCCTCCTTGATCCGGTGGCCGGCCATCTCTCTCCGTTGTCTCGGTCAGGATCGAACATACCCCAGGGGGTAGATCGGCTCGGCACCCCTAAGGGGTAGTGGTCGAGCGATGGCCGCCTGAGTGCGGGCGAGACTGTCAGACGGGTGCGGATCCGGGGACACGGGGAGGGGACGTGATGCCTTGCCATGACCGCCGCTGCCCATGCCTCCTGGCCCCCGCCGACCTCATCTCCCTCGCCCAGGACCCGAGGGCGGGCGCTGACGACCATGGTGCTGACGGCAACCGTCCCGACCTGCGCGGCGTCATCGTGGACAACCCGGGCTGCTCCCCCGGAGCTGCGCCTGGGTGAGTCGCATGGGAGGCGCTCTGCACCGGCTCCGGCCGGCGGGCACCACGGCCGATGACGCTGCGTCCTGGACCACGACGCCGACGACGCTGACGACGGCCGACGACTCCGTGTCGCTGGCACCCACGGGCTGGGAGCCCTCCGACATCGGCCTGGGCGACGACCCCTTCGGCTCCGTCCTGGGTGACCCGCTCATGGGCTCACCGCTCTTCGATGACGGCGGTGACTCGGGCCAGGAGTCCGCCTCCGAGCCCGCCGGCGCAGCCGGCTGATGGAGAGAAAGGCGGTCGCCGCTCAGGCCGGACCACCGCCAAGCCACGCACCGCATCCGCCCGCACCGCCTGCGCACGGCCGCGGCCCGGGTCTCGCCGTCGCCCGTCCCGCCCCGCAGCGGCCGTCGGTGACGATGCCGCCGCGACCGGCTCGATGCCGCCTGGACGCTACGCGCCGACACCCGTTCCCGGTGCCGGGGACTCGCCGGCCGTCGGAGCCGCTCCGGGCCGGGCGGAGGACAACCCCTGGTCGCGGGAAACGCCGGCCGCCGGTGCCCCCGAGCGCTAGGCGCTCCCCGCCCTCCTTCGGGTGGGCGGTGACGACGCCCCGCCGTCTTGCGGGACCGCCAGAGGCCGGCCCGTCCTCGCGAGCCCAGCATGAGCCCGGCCGGGTCGTGGGCTGGGTCTTCTTCGTCCTCCTGTTCATCATCATCCGGGCCTGCAACGGCTGAGACGGGAGGGAGTCGAGGCCGGCACCCCAGAGGTCGGGTGGGCCTCAGCGCGCAGCGGAGCCCGGGACGAGGCCGCTCAGGGGCGCTGGTGGCCGGGATGGTGATAGGACTGCTGGAGGCGTAGCCGTGCTGAAGGGCCCACACCACGATCTCCAGGCGCGAGGCCGTACCCGTCTTGTGGAACAGGCCGGTGATGTGGGACTTGACCGTCGCCTCGGCGATGGCCAGCAGGAGGCGATCTTGCGGTTCGAGGCTCCCTCGCACAGGAGGTGGAGCACGTCGCGCTCCCTCCGAGAGGTGGACGCCTTTGCCGTCCGCGCGCGCGCACGGAGGCCAGGGCGCAGTCGATGAGACGCGTCGTCGGCGTCAGCCCGACCTTCGCCCCGGGTGGACCGTAGCGCACCGCTGCGATGATCTCCTCGGCCAGGGGCGCTCTTGAGCAGGAAGCCGCTGGCGCCGCCCCCAGGCCCTGCAGGAGGTCCTCGTCGGTGTCCACGCGTGGTCAGCAGAATGACCCGGGTCGACGGCGAGGCGGAGCACCTCCTGGTCATCTCCACGCCGTCCAGTGCTCCATGTGGACGTCGGTGATGAGGGACGTCGACCTGGTGCGACTGCAGAAACCGCAGGACGGCCCGCGGTGAGCGTGTTGCGGTGAGGACCTTGAGGGTCCTCGACATCAGAGAAGTAGGACTCCAGATGGGCCAGGGCCATCGCGTCGTCGTCGACCAGGGCCAGGCCGACATGATCGGAGAAATCTGGGAAGACATGGTCTCCTTGGGCAGATGTGTGCAGCCCGCGGTCAGTGGGGGCGCGGCCTGCTGGGAACAGTGAACAAAATACCTGAAAAGGAGATTCGCCGTATAAACGCTCCGAGACGCGCCCCGACCAAAGGCGGACAGAGCCAGCCGAATGGCGAGATGAAACGCAGTAGATCAAAAGGCCGATGCGAGGCCCCCATGGATTCCGGCAGGCTCTTGGCCAACGGCACTCACGTGTGCCTCTCTGTCGTTCCCAGGAAGGAGGGTCCGTGTACCGCTCTGCGCTCATTGAGGGCGTCGCGCCATCACTGGGCCTCGTGCTGCGTCACTCGAGTCTCCCTTCGGCCTGGTTTCCCGTTCCACCGAGCTGCCCCAAGCGGCCGGAGGCCGGTCTTCGCGATCTGGACCGGTCTTCTGGGTGATCCTCTGAGGCGCTGAGGTCACAGCGCACCTGGAATCACCGTGCCGAGGCGGACAACTCGACGGGCCGGCGGGGCCATCGACGCCGATCGCGCCAGACACATCGCGATCGTGGAGACGATGGAGCGCTACTCCAGCTGCTCATGGACGGAGGAGGAGCTGGTGGACACCCCGCCGGTCTCGGCGAGGCCGCGATCGGACCGGGAACGCTGGCCGGCGTGCTCGGCCACCGAGCTGGCGGACCCCGACTGCGGGCTCATCGCCTCAGACCCCGCGTCCCCCTGCGATGGGTGCGCGGCTGGTCCCTGACCCGCGGCCGAGAGGTCTTCGTCCCAGCGGTACTGACATACCTCAACTCCCGGTGCGCACCTCCGAGCAGTTCGTCAACCCCATTTCCACCGGCACTCCGCCGCGCACTCCGACCTGCGCGAGGCGGTCCTGGGGGCCTGCTCGAGGTCATCGAGCGCGACTCTATCGCCCTGACCTGGCTCCAGCGCCTGCGCCTGCCGCGGTCGCCGTCGACCCGCTGACACCTGGGCGAGGTCGCCGCCGAGTACCACCGGGTGGGCACCTCCACCGAGCTGGAGACCCACCCTGTTCGACGCCACCACCGACTACGGCGTCCCACCCTCTACGCCGTCCAGACCTCGCAGGTCGACCCCGAGCTGGCCCAGGTGGTGGCCGCCACCTGCGACATCGACCCGCAGCGGGCGCTGGCCAAGATCCACCGCGAGCTCGCCTCCTGCGCATCGCCCTGCGCAGCCACGCCCGCAGCCCCGCGCCCAGGAGATCAAGGCGGGCAGACCTCATCACGTCGTCGGCGCCCTGGCCGACGCCGAGCCGTCCATGCGCCACGTCTTCGACTTCCTCCTGGAGGGGGAGCGGCCCGTCCACGCCCTCGATGGGATCGGCACCCTCACGGCACCGTCGGCCGGCGCCGGCGGCAGTGGCGGCCCTGATCCGCTCGAGCAGGTAGTCGCCAACCTGGGTGGGCCCGGCGCTGAGGCGATCGTCGTCGACATCACCACCGATGAGGGCCCGCCAGGTCGGGCATGCACGTCATCAAGGCCCTCATCCCCGAGGCCATGCCCCTGTCGTTCAGCCACCACGCCCGCTACCTCGCCACGCCACGCCTCTACCAGGCGCCCCGGGCGATGGGGCTGACCGTCCACGACGAGGAGGGGGTCAACCCCGTCCGCCAGCCCTTCGCCTGAGCCATGAGCACGACGTCCGCACCACCATCCACCTCACCGACCGACTCCCAGGGCCCCGACCCGACATGAGCATGACGCCGCGCCGCGCCGGCCGCGTCAGCCGGCACAGCAGCCGGGCACCGCAGGCCTCACGGGGCCGGTGACGGCCTACCCTGCCCCGGGCGGGTTCGCGCGCGCCGTCGCCGCGCGGCTCGCCGGGACGGCGACGTCAGTCGTCCCGGTCGCGACCAGGGGCTGGTCAGCGCCCACATCCCCACGCCGACCGCGCGGTTCTCATCGCCGACCCCGACCAGCCCGGACTGCGCGAGGACCTCGACACCCCTCCTTCACCCGGTCCATGCCCTCCCTGGGCCTGGAGCGTATTCCCCACCGAGCTGCGTTGCGGGCCGCTCGTGGTCCCGACCGCAGCGCCTGCTACCGCTGCTACGACCGCCGCCGCCGCCAGCACGGCTACCGCCCCCTGCCCCCGAGGTCTCTTCCGGGCGGCCCGCTGGAGCAGGCCTACGCCCACCACCACGTGCTCCTGGGCGCCGGCCTCATCTCCTGGCCCGCAGGCCCTGCAGGGCCCTGGATGCCCCCGGTCCCCGGGACCCGGCCCCGACGGACGCCGACGTCGCGCCGATCGGCGGACAGGTGTGGACCATCGACCTCGTCTCCCGGCATCACCACCTGCTCGCCGACCGTGGCCGTCGACCGCTGCGAGACCTGCTCGGGCCGCTACGAGCACCGCGACGGCCTGCCCCGCGCTCGCGGCCCTCCCTGCCCGAGCGACATGGGGAGGTGGCCTGAGATGGACGGGAACGATACGGGTTCCGTCATGCGCGCCGGCGATGTCGGCCGCGCCGCCCGCCGCGATCTGCGGTTCCGCATCCCCCGCAGACCCGTGGTCGGCTGGGGCTGCGCGCGCGGCCCGACGAGACCGGCTGGATATCGACGGCGCCCCGCAAGAGCCGGGTCCTGGGCGGCGCCTTCGCCCGCGAGCACTGCGGGCCCCTGCTCCAGGCCTGCGACGGCGCCCGCACCCTCGACGAGATCGGCGAGGTCACCGGCATCGGCCTCAGGCGGCCTTCGAGGCCGTCTCCCTGCTGTGGACCGGCGGCATCGTCGAGGTGGCGACACCGAGCCCCGCCCCCGGCGACCCGGCGCCCGAGCTGGCCTGGTTCCTCTCCCGCCTGGGCGACTCCACCGGCGTCAACGATTCCTGGCAGGACGCCACCGCCGCCTGGCCGCCGCCCGGGTCGCCGTCGTCGGGACACCGAGCTGGCCGGCGAGATGGTGTCGCCCTGAGCCCACCCTGCCGAGGTGCGGCTCGACAGCGCACCCCGCCGGGGACACGCTCACCGTCCTCATCGAGACCGTCGAGGAGTCCGCGGCCCGCACCCAGGAGGTGGCGCGCCGCTGCCAGCAGGGAGGGCGTCGCGCTGCTGCGGGTGCGCGCCGAGCAGGAGGCGGTGACGGTCGGCCCCCTACGTGGACGAGGCCTTCTCGCCCTGCCTGGCCTGCGCGTGCGCCGACAGAGCCCGACCTCGGCCGCGCCCCGAGGCCGCCCGCCGCGACATCGTCGTCGGCCTGGCCGCCCAGGCCGTGGCCGCCCTCATCGCCCGCGCCTCCGTCACCACCTTCCGGGACGCCCGGCGCACGGACCTGGCCACCCTTCACCTACTCCGACCGCTCGGATCGTCTCCGCCCCAGCTGCCCGTCTGCTCGGTGGCCGGGCAGGGCGAGGAGCCGGTGCCGGTGGCGCCCTCGGCCCCCGTGGGGGCCGCTACAGCTTGAGTCCGTATTATCCCGCCGGCCGCCTTCGTCGACTCCAGGGCCACCAGCAGCACTACAAAGCCCTCCAACCTGCGCCTCCAGCGAGTTCCGCGGCTGGTCGCCCGCGCACGCCCCTGCCGCCCGCCGACCTGAAGCGCCTCGACCAGCCCTGGCCGATCGTGCACCCGTCACCGATGACGGCGCCGAGCCCGACGTCGTCACTCCGCCCCACCCCCGGCCGAGCTCGCCACGATCCTGCGCTGTCGGTCGGTGTGCGCGAGCCGCTCGGTACCGAGCCCACCGGCCAGGAGCGGCCGAGTGTCGCGAGCGCTGAGCGCCAAACTGCGCCGCTGGACGTGCCGCCGGCAACGCATCGGCTCGGTGACCGCCTACGTCATCGTCCCGAGCGCGTGCGGGTCGGCCACGAGGAAGGGGCGGCCGGGCGGCGGCCGGACCCGCACCCACGTCTACATCGAGCGCGACCACGCCCTGGCCCTCATCGGGCCCGCCCCTCGGCGGCGGACACGGGCGCGGAGCCCCTGCCCGACGGCGTCGGCGCCCGGATCGTCCTGACCGGCAACGTGGACAAGGTGGCCCGCAAGTACTTTCTCCTTCGCCCTGCGCATCGCGGTCCAGGACTGCGGCTGCTCGCTTCGAGGTCATCCGCCTCGTCGCCGACGCCCTGGGGTGCTGCTGCGCGCCCGCGCCCGCTGGGACGAGCAGCGCATCGCCCGGGCGCTGAGCATCGACCCGGCCCGGGAGCCGGCCTGCATCGTCGTCGACCTGGGAGGCAGCCGTGCGTACTGACTTCGAGACGCTGCGCGAGCTCATCGCCGGATTCTCCGCCGGATCGGACGCCCGCCCTGCCGAGCCGACCTCTGACGGCCTGGCCGCGCGCCGCCCGCGCCCGCCGCTGGACTGCCAGGGGCCGGATGCGCTCGCCCTCGGCCCCCAGGAGTCCTACCCCTACAGCCTGCACGAGACCTTCGAACGCCGCTCGTCGTCGACCAGCTACGGCACCGAGCCGCTTTGAGGCCGAGCCCCTCCTGGCGATGGTGCGCGACGCCCTGGCCGACGACGCGAGCACCTGGGGGCCAGGACGCCGCGTCCTGCCCCCTGGAGCCCTTCGTCCTCCTCCCTGCGCCCGCGCGGGCGCCGAGCCCGGCATCTACCGGGTGCGGCTCGACGGCGTCGACCTCGTCCGCCCCTGCCGCAGGCCGAGGAGATCGAGGGCATGGCGGTGCAGAAGGAGTTCGCCCGCGCCGGCGCCATCGTCTCGGTGGCCGCCAACCTCGATCAGGCCGACACCTGGGGCGGGGCGGCCGGCTACCGCTTCACCACGAGCCGCAGCGCCGCCCTCATCTACTCGCTGCACCTGCGCGCCGCCGCTCGGGGACTGGTGGGGACGGTCTTCGCCGGCTTCGCCACCTCGGCGGTGCGTCACCTGCTGGACTCCGACGGCGTCAGCCGCCACCAGATGTTCGCCGTCACCATCGCCAGCCCGCTGACAGAACCGCCCGATGAGGCCCGATGAGGCGGCCGTCTGGCCCAGCCCACCAGCCGCGAGCGCCCCTCGACCGCCGTCGGCCATACGGACCCAGAACTGCATACCGCGTCACAGGGTCCCACAGACCACCCCGTTCGCGGGGGTTGGGGCCCGGTCCCGGCAGACCGGACCCCGGGGCCCGAACGGGCCCCGCTCCTGCCCACAAGACATCTGAGAGAAGGAGGTGAACAGCATATGACGAACAGCTCGATTGATCTCACCCTCGCCGACAGTGACTTCGGCGTCGAAGAGCTGCCCGAGGGCAACGCCCTGGGTTGTGCCTTCAGCCACGCCAGCGCGTCCTGCCCGGCCAGCGCCGCCTCGGCCTCGTGCCCGTCCTGCGCAGCCAGCGCATCGACGACGTCCCTGCTGACGACCCCATGGTGGCGGGCAGGGGACCGGTCTCCTGCCCGCCACTAGCGGTACCCCGGAGCCCCGCGAACCGACCCTGAGGGGCCACGAGCCCCGATGAGCACGGTGATGAGCACGGTGATGAGCACGGTGATGAGCCCGCCGACGAGCCCTGGTAGCCCCCCGACGTCTCCGATCCCGCGCCTGCGCCGCGGCGTGAGCCTCATCGTCGGGATGGACGACCAGCCGATGCTGTTCGACTCCGACTCGGGCAAGTACCACCGGCTCGGTGCGGCCGCCGCCTTCATCGTCAACCAGTTCGACGGGTGCGCCCCTGCCGACCATCATCGAGGCTGCGCCCAGGACATCGACGAGGCGGGCGCCCAGCGCATCACGGGTCTGGTCGACAACCTGCGCGACAAGGGCCTCTGGCAGGCGGCGAACCCGCCCCCGCCGTCCCTGAGGCCCCGGTGCGCACCAGGCGCACCCGCGGACGCCACACCGCCCAGCCCGCCAGGCCCGCCCACCTCAAGGTCGAGGGCCCTCGCCGCAGCGGGCTGGTGGCTGCCCCGCATCATCATCGCCCGCAAGTACCACCGGATCGTCGCCCCTGATCGTCACCCTGCTCCAGCGCCCTACCGGCCCCCGCGCTCAGCTGGGTCTTCCTGGCACTGGCGGCCTGCGGCTATGCGGCCGGGGCCATGGTGCTCAGCTCCCTGGCCGGTGGGGCCCCGCCCCGGCGTCCTCGTCCTCGTCACGGCGGTGGCGATCCAGCTGGTGAGCATCCTGCTGCACGAGTCCTGGCACGCCATCGTCGCCGGCTACCTGGGCACCCCCATCCGTGGACTGGGGGTGGCGCTCATGTTCTGGGCGATCCCCATCGCCTACGTCGACCGCACCGACTCCTACCGGTGCGCTCCCCGGAGCGGACTGACCATGCTGGCCCTGGCTGGCATCTTCTCCGACGGCGTCGTCTGCGGCCTGGAGGCGGCCATCGCCTGGGCCTCGACGGAACGGTGCGCCAGGTCGCCCTGACCCTGTGCGCCTTCCAGCTCACGATGCTCGTCACCAACCTCAACCCCTCACCCAGTCCGACGGCGTCGCTGCTGTCGAGGCGCCACCGGCTCGGTCAACCTGCGGGCGATCCATGTTCGTGCTGCGCTGCGTCCTGAGGCGCCAGCCGCTGCCGCCGGCCCTGGCCGTCATGCGGCCCGCGGTGCGCTGGGGCTACTTCATCTACGGGCTGGCGTGCTCTCTTCTCGGACTGCTGGCCTTCGTGATGAGCATTGTATGGATAGGCTACTGGCTGTACGCCCTCGTGAAAGGTTTCCTCCTATGACGCAGCCGGTTCTCTCTCGTGCCGGTGCCTCCCCTCCCCGACAGCCACAGCCGCAGCCCGTATCCGCCGTGACCCCGGGGAGCCCATCCCGTCCGCTCCGTCCTCCGCCGTACCAGCGTCGGTACCGGCATCGGAGCCGGAGCCCCCGGCCCTGGCCCAGCCCGCCGTGGCCCTGCCGACCCTCGTGCGTCTGGGCGGGCTCCCGGTGAGGGCCGTCCCCGAGACCAGCGCCGCCGTCATCGGCAACCTGGACTACCTGCGCCGGCTCGACGAGGTGCTCGACGGCGCCGCGAAGCAGCTGCTCGACCCGCTCTACGAGATCGTCCCCGCCCTGGACAAGGCCGAGCGCCGCCCGGTCCTGCGCGCCAAGCGCCGCGTCTTCCAGGGGCGCGCCACCGGCCTGTCCGAGGAGGTCCTGGCCGCCCTGCCCGCTGAGCTGCGCGCGCTGCTGGAGCGCTGGGACGCCCTGGTGGCCCGCAAGGAGGAGACCCGCGCGCGCCTGGCCGTCCTGGTCGACGTCGACCTGGACCGCAGCCGAGCTGCTGGCGGCCGGCCTCGACGAGCCCGGCTACCAGGAGGCCCTGGCGATCGCCGCCCCGGCCCTCATCTCCACCCTGGCTGCCCGCGGTCGCAGGCTCGAGGACCCCCGCGTCCTGCGCACCCCTCACACCCTGGCCACCCGGGCCGCCTCAAGACCAGCCCCTCTCGGGCTGACCACCGTCAACGAGGCGGGCCGGCCTCCACCGGTCGCAGCCACCGCATGGTGGCCACCCACCTGGCCTACCGCATCCCTGAGCACCACCGCCCAGGACCTGGCCCCGACAGTGCCCTCTACCTCGAGCCCGCCCCCGTGCGTCGGGCATACAGTGCCGATCCCGGTCCAGGCACGGCCGGCGCCTACGGCCAGTACCCGCCCAGTGAGGCCGAGGCGGAGACGCTGACCGTCCTCGGCGAGCACGAGTACGGCAACGGCATGGTCTTCCGCCAGGAGAGTGTCCAGCCCGCCCGCTGGCTCCAGGAGACCCACGACGCCCTGACCGGCGGCGGCATGCACGCCGTGCTCAGCGTGCGCGACGCCTGCGAGCGCGTGGGCGGCGCCGACCCCCGCCTGCGCCTGGAGCGGCTGCTGGCCTCCGGCGCCATCGTGCCGCACGTGCCCTGGTACCGCGGGGAGAACCCCTTCCCGCTGCTGGCCGCCTCACTCTCACCGGAGCAGCAGCGCCAGTGGGGCAAGGACCTGGCCTGGCTGGCCCGGCTCGACGACGCCGTCGGCGCCGCCGACAGGCCCTGGCCGCGCCGAGCTCCTCAACCGCACGGTGCGCCTGGCCGAGCGCGTCTTCCCCGACGGCGAGCTCGGCGAGCGCCCCAGCGGCTTCCTCTACGAGGACCGCGAGTCCACCCGCAGCTGGGTCGACCCCTCGAGGACTCCCCCTTCGAGCAGGACGTCAAGACCCTGGGCGAGCTCGCCGACCCCTGCGGTGGCCCGCTCCCACATCTACGACCTCATGGTGGCCCGCTTCGTCTCCCTGTTCGGAAACGGCGGGGTGTGCAGGACCCGCTGGCCTTCTTCATGACCATCGCCCACGCCCCCGACGGCGACCAGGAGATGCTGCGCGCCGCCGGGCCTCGACTACGCCGCCGGCCCCGATGAGGACGCGCCGCCCCTGTCCGGCGGGCACCCGGCTCGCCCAGGCACCTGGGCGCTTCCTCCAGCCGGTGGCCCCAGCGCCCGGACCTACGCCGCCGGCGGGGCCTGACCGTCGTCAACGCCTTCACCAACGCCAGCGGCTCGCTCCAGGCCCGCTTCACCGGCCCTGGGCTCCGGCTTCCGGGAGCGCCTGGCCACACGGATCCGCACCGCCTGGGGCACTCGAGCGGGTCCTGGAGATCCAGGCCAGCACCGAGTGCAACACCGGTCAGGCCGTCTCCTGCGGACTCCTGCCGCCGCTGGGCCTGCCCGGTGAGCCGGGAGCGCCGGACGCGGTCCCCTCAGCTCCCCTGCGGCTCGTCCACGACCCGGCCACGAGCACCCTGTTCCTGGCCGACGACGCCGGGCCTGTGGGACTGGCCTACCTGGGCCTGACCCCCAGTACCTCCTGGGCGGCTACCTGTCCTGGCTGGTGCTGCTGAGCGATCCGTGGTCCCGGCTGCCCCCGTTCGCGGACCACTGGACCAGCCGCCGCCGGGACCTTAGCGGGCCCCCTGCCCGACGAGGTGACGCACGCCGAGCGGACCGTGGCCGGCCGGCTGGTCACCCGGCGCGAGTCCTGGACCTTCCCGGCCAACCGGATCGCCCCTGCTCATGGACCGCGACCTGACCACGACCCTGCTGCACATGGACGACCTGCAAGCAGTGGGACATACCGACGGAGGTGTTCGTTCACCAGCACATGCCCTCCCAGGGCGCCACCTTCGACCAGCACAAGCCCCGCCACGTGGACCCTCACCTCGCCGGTCTCGCTGCTGAGCTGCGCGGCTGGATCGACCCCGGCGCCGCCCACATCAGCTTCGTCGAGGCCCTCCGGCCCGCGGCCAGGCCCTGGGACTCACCCAGGACGGCGAGCCGACGGTGGCCGAGTACCTGGTGGGGCTCCAGTGGCCCAAGAACCTGGGAGGCATGGCATGAGCGCCCACGACGACGCCCAGTCCAACCGGCGCGAGCAGCGCAACCAGCCCAGCCGGCTCATCCGCTCCCGCAGGCTGCGCTGGCTCGGGGGGCGCTCGCGGGCCGGTGAGCAGGCGGAGCGCGCCGGGCAGCCCGATCAGTCCAGCCAGTCCATTCAGTCCGAACCGTCCGGCCAGGGAGGCGTGACTCCGCAGGTGGGTGGCTCGATCCCGGGGATCCAGCCCCTGGAGATGGCGGCCGCCGACTTCGGCAACCTGCGCGCCCAGCACAGCTCGATGCGTCAGCGGGGGGCGGCGCCGGCCAACCAGCATGAGGGCGTCGGCTGGCTGTACGCGCGGATCTACTGCGCCGGCGGGGACGACACCGACGTCCTGCTGCCCGAGATCGCCCAGTGGCTGGCCCGGGCCCGCGGCCAGTGGGACATCCGCTCGGCGCACTTCCTGCGCTTCGTCGACCTGCGCGGCCACCACATCCGGCTGCGGCTCAAGGCCGTTGAGGGCGTCCTGGACGACGCCTACGCGAGTATGCGCGAACTGGGGGCCGTGGCCCAGCAGGCCGAGGCGCGCACGGTCCAGCGCCTCGTCTCGGACCCGATGACCAGCGGGATCGGCGCCAGCCGGCCCGGCATCACCTTCGGTGTCTACGGCCCCGAGTACGACAAGTACGGGGAGTGGCCGGTGTCGAGGAGGCCGAGCGCCACTTACGTCTCCAGCCGATGGTGCCTGGACCACCAGGTCTGGCAGATCCCGAGGCCGGTGCCGCGGGCGGCCCTGGCGGCGCGGTTCCTGGCGCTGGCGGCCCGCAGTGCGCCGCTGCCCGAGGCCGAGCTGCTCTCCGCCCACCTGCGGATGTGGGGATCACGGCTTCCCGCGCACCTGCGCGACGGCAGCGCCCTGGGGCCGATCGTTCAGCAGCTGCTGGAGGTCATCGAGTTCCAGTTCGATGAGATCCCGTCCTGGAGCCAGGCGGCCGGTGCCATCGGCGAGCTGGCCGACGACGCCAGGCGCGCCATCGAGTCATGGGGGCGGGCACCGGTGGGCGCCGGGCCCTGGACCCTGCTGCACATCGACGTCAACCGGCTCGGCCTCAACCCGGCCGAGGGGTGCGTCGCCGGGCTGTGCGCCCGCCAGCTCCTGACCGGGGGCGCCGTGCCCCGGCCCAGCCCTCAGCCGCCGTCAGGTAGCGCGCGCCGCCTGCTCCTGAAGCCTGAAGCGCGCCGAAGTGTCCAGAGAGGGCCCTGATTGTCGATGAGCGACCATGAGTGTCGATGAAGGACGTCATGTGTCCATGAAGGGGATGCCTTCCAGCCGACGGTTCCGGCGCCATCGGTTGATCGGCCGGCGCGCCCTCAGTCGTCCAGGTGGGAGACGAGCTCGGCGGCTAGGCCCGTGTAGGTGGCGGGCGTCAGGGCGAGCAGCCGCGCCTCGACGTCGTCGGGCATGCCGAGCCGGAGATGAACTCGCGCATCCCCTCGGGCGTGACCTTCTTACCGCGGGTGAGCTCCTTGAGGCGCTCGTAGGGGTCGGCCATGCCGGTCGCCCCGGCGACGGATGCCGCCCGCATGGCCTGCTGGACGGGCTCGCCGAGCACCTCCCAGGTCGCCTCGAGGTCCTCCTCCAGGCGGGCGTGGTCGACGTCGAGCCCGGCCAGGCCACGGCGGATGTTGTCCACGGCCAGCAGCGAGTGCCCCAGGGCCACGCCCACGTTGCGCTGCGTCGTGGAGTCGGTGAGGTCCCGCTGGAGGCGGGAGGTGACGAGTGTGGCGGCCAGCGTGTCCAGCAGCGAGCAGGAGATCTCCAGGTTGGCCTCGCCGTTCTCGAAGCGGATCGGGTTGACCTTGTGCGGCATGGTCGACGAGCCGGTGGAGCCCTGCGCGCTCAGACGCTGGTGGAAGTAGCCCAGCGAGATGTAGGTCCACGTCCGTGGCCAGGGTTGTGGGCGATCCGGTTGAAGCGGGCGACGTCGGGTAGAGCTCGGCCTGCCAGTCGTGGGACTCGATCTGCGTGGTCAGCGGGTTCCAGGTCAGGCCCAGGTGCTCCACGAAGCCGCGGCCCACGGCCTGCCAGTCGACGCCGGGCACGGAGACGACGTGCGCGCCGAAGGTGCCGGTGGCGCCGTTGATCTTGCCCAGGTACTCGGATGCCTCGACGCGGCGCACCTGACGGCGCAGCCGGTGAGGCCAGGACCGCCAGCTCCTTGCCGAGCGTGGTGGGGGTGGCCGGCTGGCCGTGCGTGCGCGCCAGCATGGCGGCGTCGGCGTACTCGTGGGCCATGGCGGCCAGGTCCTCGACCAACCCGCGGGCGGCAGGCAGCCACACCTGCTCGACGGCGCCCCGGATCGTCAGGGGCGTAGGAGGTTGTTGATGTCCTCGCTGGTGCAGAAGATGTGGACGATCTCGCCGACCTCGGGCAGCACGGTGGGGCCGTCGTCGGCGCCGACGACGCCGGGGGCCTGAGCGGCCGCGGTCAGGCGCCGCTTGAGGAGGTACTCGACGGCCTTGACGTCGTGGCGGGTCTCGGCCTCGATGGCGCCGAGCTCGGCGATCTCCTCGGCCCCGAAGTCCTCGACGACGCCGCGCAGGTAGGCCTTCTCGGAGTCACTCAGGCGGGGGGCGCCGGGCAGGACGCCGCCGTCGGTGAGGTGTATGAGCCACTCGACCTCGACCTGCAGGCGGGCCCGGTTGAGGGCGGCCTCGGAGAGGTGGTTGACCAGCGGTGCGGCGACGGCGCGGTAGCGGCCGTCCAGGGGGCCCAGTGCGATGGCGGGGGAGACGGTGGAGATCGACCATGCCCGCTCATTGTGGCAGGTTGCCGCCGATCTCTGCGAGGGGAGCCTCCGGGGTGGTGATGAAGACAGGATGCTCAGAGAGCGTGGAGAAGCCGTACCGACTTCCTTAAGATAGTCTTCTCTCGTTGCGATGCCAGAGGAGTCCCATCGTGGTCAGCACACATTATGGCGGTGAGGTGGAACTTCTTCGCAGTCATTACAAGGGGCTGCCCAACGATGAAAGCCTGGTCGCCTTCGTGGATGAGTCCTATCGCCTGCCCGGGGAGGCGAAGCCTGGTGAGTCGCCTTTCTACACAATGACGGCGGTGCTGCTGCGTCGGAAGGATCTACTCGGTACCCGTGAGGATCTCACGCGCATTGCTGACGGGGACTACTGGCACACTGTTGAGTTCGCTCAGCGCGCGGAAGGGCGAGACAAGATCGCCGACATGCTCGACTATCTGGCCAGCTACAAGGACACATGCGTTATCTCGGTGCACAGTTCTCTTGGAACGGAAGGTGACGCGAAAAGCATGCGCCAAGCGTGTTTGCACACGTTGGTGGTGGCGCTGGCTGGTTCGGGCCCTGATGAAGGTGTCACATGGTCGCCGGTGTCCATGTTCGTCCTCGAGAGGCAGCGTGCCATCAAGGACGCGGATCGAGACCTGTACACGATCAAGCAGGCGCGTAGGCGCGGGCTTGTGCCTCGTCATACTATTGTGAAGCACGTGTCGCCAGCGATCGAGCACCTATTGTGGCTTCCGGACATGGTCTCCCATACCTATCGTCGCTACATCACACACGGCGACCAGCAGGTTCTTCGGCTCGATGATCAGACCGTCACCTTGGAAGCTTCAGGAGGAACAAGCGACCCCCTGGGTGCCGCAGCATATCACCAGGGGGTAAGCTCGCAGTTCCCGTAGGAAGTGCGGAGTCTTTGCTCACTACAATTTATACCCGTAGGCGCTGTCGTGCGCAAGACCTGGGCCTATTCGGCGAGGGCCTCCGGGGCGGTGATGAAGACGGGCTGCGGGGCGGGCTTGCGCTGGCGGTAGGCGTTGACGACGACGTAGAGCAGGATCCCGCCGCCGGCAGAGTGACGGCGGCGACGGCGTCGTGGTTGTAGAGGCCGTGGCCGAGCAGGGCGATCGCCAGTCCGAGGCCGATGGCGCTCAGTACCGGGATCGGTGGCCCGGGGATGGGGCGGGCCGGCTCAGCCTGCTGCACGTGCTGGGCCTGGAGCATGATGAGGCTGACCGTCAGCAGGCTCAAAGGCGTCAGGAGGAGGTCTCCCAGCCGAAGAAGGCGCTGCCGAAGGTGAGGACCAGAACGGTGGTGGCAAGAGTGGAGACGAGAGGAGGAGGTCGCATACTAGTGACCTCGTGGGCGGATATCATGGGGAGTGGTACGACCGGGCAAAATCCTGCCGGATTCTTGTGGTGTTTTTCAACAAGTGGCCCGTCATCGTTGACGGGGAGCACTACCCGGTTGCCGTCAACCTACACGGCAGGTCGGTCCCGTATCCCTAAAATTGGCTCTGACCAGCGAAAATGCAATGGCTCTGTGATGCCATAGGGTGCTGTGCCGCCCAGAGATCACGAGCCCGTGGAGGGTGTGGATGTCGACAGAGACCGGCGGTCAGACGGCTGGTGGGGAAGACCTGGCCAGTGAGCAGATGCTGGCCCCTTATGCGCGAGGCCGCGGGACTGCCCGACGCCGAGCTACGTAGGATCCTCACCGAGGAGCTGGCTGTCGTGGAGGTTGTGGGCACGGGTCCTCAGGGTGCGCCCACCTCTGTGGCCGCCTACGTGTCTCGACCCGATGGCGTCGTGCTGGAGTACATTGCCGTGGCTCCGGGGCTACGTGGCGACGGAATCGGGCGTGCGCTCGTTGATGCTCTTGTCAGTGTGTCTGGGCAGGTTGTCGCCGAGACCGACGATGACGCCGTCGGCTTCTATCGGGCGCTCGATTTCGACATCGGCCCTGCGCCATCGGACCCGCGCTGGCCGGGGCGCCGCCGCTACCGCTGTGTGCGGCGGCGCTGATTCCGAACGGCGCATGTCGGGGACTGCGTATTGCCCCGAGGACGTCCTTCTCTCCCGAACGACGTGGCTCCGCCTCCAGTCGTCTGGGGGCCAGCGCAGTCCTCGGGGCGAAAGTACGTTCTCGACCGACGTCGTCGCAGGGCCCGAGCGGCTGGTTGTGCCATATGCTGACCTCATGGGTCGCTTCCGTATTGATGATGCACCGGCACTCATTCGTGCTGCGCGTCTGGATGCAGGGCTCTCACGGGTTCAGTTGGCCCAGCGTGCAGGCTTGAGCGAGTCGGTCTTGACGCAGGTGGAGTCCGGGGCGCGTGCGGTGTCCGACGAGCTGCTCGAGGCGGTGCCACTGTGAACGAGGATCGTCAACGGGCCCGCTTCACTCCACGTGCCAGGCAGAACGCATCAAGGCTCCATGATCGTGAGAATCTGGACGCCGAGCGTCGGGCCATTCGAACCACACGCAATATTGCGGCACACGCAGGCTATCGCTCGATGGATGACAGCCTTTTCTGGGTGGCAATCACTCGGCGTGTTCCCGAGATCCTGGACCGGATCCAAGCCGGCGGGTGACGTGCCCTATCGGGCTGAGGACGTGTTCGCGGTGACCTCACGGGCCTGCCACTCCCTCAGGCTGCGCACCAGGACGTAGCCCAGCAGGCCCAGTGCGGGCAGGGTGAGGAGTACGACGAGGTCGGACCGGTAGAGGCCGTGCGCGAGAATGAGCGTTGAGATGATGAGCCCGATAGCTCCAGCATCCGGATTCCTGCCGGCGGCGGGTTTTTGCTTGCCTGGATCCGAGTTCTGGGCTCGCAGCAGGAGAAGGCCGAGCAGGGCATGCACAGTGATGAGTTGAGGCTGCTGAGCTGCCACCCGAACAGCATGCTCCCGATTGAGGTGGTCAGGACGGTGAGGGCGAGGACGAAGATGGCGAGCTTGATGAGTCGCATGGAGAGCACCTCGGTGAACATGTCGCGTCGATGAACGGCTCCAGGGTACGTCCGCCCCCTTGCCCGGTGCTACCTGGGGTTGGTTTTCGGAGGCCACGCCCATGGCTCGGCCGCGGATCCAGTAGGCTTGGTGCTGGATGCTGCGCCGGCTCATGCCGGAGGCGATCAGGTGGCGCCGCACCGCCTTGGTGACGCTGCTCTCCAGTGCGATCCAGGCCCAGTCGAGCGCCAGGTCCCCGGTGTCCGCCCACAGGGTACGGTCGACGGCGGCCAGCTTCTCCTCGGAGACCTCAGGATTCACGGATGAGCCGATGGTCGCGCGCGGCCAGGGGCCGGAAGCCGTCCTCGGGCGCCAGCATGACGACGGTGGCCCGGTTGCTCGCCGGGGAGGCGGCGACGGCGTCGGCGAGTGCGGGTGCGGAGGCCTGGTCGCCCACCAGCAGCATCCGGTCGCCGGGGACGGCAGGCGGTAGCTGGTGCCGCCCATGACCTGGACGGACACGGTGGCTCCCGGCTTGACCCGCTTCGCCCACCGTGACGCGGGGCCGCTGGGCTCATGGTGCAGGAACAGGATCCTGGCGGAGGCCTGACTCCGGTCGATGCGGGTGAGCGTGTAGGCGCGCTGGTACTCGCGGCCGTCGTGCGGAATCCACATGCGCACCCAGGCGGTGGGAGGCAGTGTGGCGGCCCCAGAGCCCAGGAGGCTCGGGCACTGGACGATCAGCTCCGTGTAGGGCGCCAGCTCGCGCACCCCGGTGACCGTGAGCTTGTGCTCCGGCACGCGCAGTGCCTTGAGCACTGTGCCTTGGAATCCCCTCCCGCCACGTGCCATCTGCGTGTCCGCCTCCCGGTCGTCTGATCTCGCGCTAAGGCGAACCATAACCGGAATGGATGTGGAATTCCTTAGCGACCCCTGCTGACAACAGGGGAGAAAATACCGAAAGAACTCCGGAGACGTCCGGGGACGTCGGAGGCGGTGAGGTTGACGTGCCGGGGTGCCGGCGCCGGAGGACCAGCACCGATGCTCGGGATACTCAGGCCATCGGGTCCCAGCTGGGCGGCATGACGGGCTTGGTCTCCAGGGGCGGCGCGGACCTCCTCGGGCAGGGCGGCTCGCACGCACGACGACCTCGAGACGTACTCGTCGAGACCAGGAGTCGCTCATCGTGTGGAAGCCCTTGTCCCCGAGCTTGTCGCCCCAGGAGTTCTCCACCCGCCAGCGCCGTGGGACGCCGTCGACCAGGTCGACGCCGGTCAGGCACATGGCGTGCGTGAGCGCCGACTCGCGCGCCACCAGCCGCTCGGCCTTCGTCATCGACAGGTCCACCCCGTACAGGCCCTCGTGGTCGTGCAGGGCGGCGTCCCAGATCCCGGCCTTCTTGTCCCGCTGCTTGGCGACGTCGCAGGCGAACCACACCGGCTCGCCGTCCTGGATCGCGGCGATCGGCGGCCTTGAGCACCTCCAGCTCGGCGGTGACGTGGTCCTGGACCGGTTCGCCCACCATGACGTCGCTGCGGCCCATGCCGTAGCGTGTGTTGACCGCGATCTCGGGGCGCGGGTCGTGAGCCACGACCACGAACTCCTCCACCCCGGTGACGTAGCGCTGCGCGAACTGTCGCGGCGTGAGCGTCCCGACCCGGTGAAACTCCTTGTTCTTATCGCGGTACTGCCACACGAACTCCTCGGGCGGGGTCCCCAGGTGGATGCACAGCATCCGGTGAACCTGCTCCAGGGCCGTGAGCCGCAGCGGCTCGGGGTCGACGCCGTCGGCCACCGCGGCCCGCAGGCGCAGGGGCCGTGCGCCGCAACAGCGTGGCCAGGTGCTCGTTCATCGCCTCAGGGTCACCGGCCGAGACCGTGTCCGGCATGGCGTGAGGCCGGCACGAGCCCGTACTAGCCACCAGACGCGCGAACTCCGGCCACCAGCCGCCGTCGAGAATGGGGAGTACAGGGAGTCGACGACCTCGCGGTCGTCGAGGGGCGAGTCGGCCTCGGCGATGACGCGCGTGAGGAAGGCGTTGGCCTTCTCCAGCTTGTCGTAGAAGAGGGAAGGACTGGCTCAGCTCCAGGAGTCGAGCTCGAGGCTCCTTGATCATGGAGGCGCGCAGCACGTTGAGGGCCGGCGAAGGCCCAGCAGCGCCCCGACTGCTTCTGGTCTGTGATGGAGGCGTCCGGGACGAGGTCGGACACGGAGGTGTCGATGGAAGTCACCACGGCCCGATCAGGAGACCTGCTCCACGTCCGTGGTGGCGACGGCGTTCCCGGCCAGGGCGGGCGGCGGGGTCGGCGGAAGGCGGCATTGCGCTGGGCGACCCAGGAGGTGTCGATCGTCATGAGGCAGAGGGGATAGATCGGTGACGCGCTCGCGTCCCCGCCCGGCCGCCGGGCGCCGTCGCCGAACCGCCTGCCGGGTGACCCGGCGTCGGTAGGATCGCGGCATGACGCAGCCCCGCCAGCAGCACTCTGATCCGCAGCCCGACGCAGCTCACTCCGCCTCCCGCTGGGAGGGCGCTACGCCTCGGTCGAGCAGCTCTGGTCGAGGCCGCCCCAATGACTGGCTGCCGGGCTCGCCACCGACTGGAGCCCCAGGACCGCCCTGGAGATCGGCTGCGGCGAGGGCGCCGACGTCCTGTGGCTGGCCGAGCGCGGCTGGCAGGGTGATCAGGCTGGACCTGTCCGCCACCGCCATCGGACGCCTGACCCGGCAGGCCGAGCGGCTCGGGATCTCCTCGCGCGTGACCGGCCCGCGTGCACGACGCCGGAGACGGCCTGCCAGCCCGGCCCCTTCGACCTGGTGACGAGCTACGTCCACGGCGGGACCGAGCCGGGCTCCCTGGACCTCGTGGCCTCCTGTCCGACGCCGCTGCCCGCGTCGCCCCCGGCGGGCACCTGCTCGCGGCGGTGCACGCCGTCAACCCGCCCTGGCACACCCACCATGCCCGGACCTCACGGCCGCCGAGCTCCTCGAGGGACTGGCCGAGGCGACGGCCGGCTGGGGAGGTCGTCGTCGGCGAGGAGCGCCAGAGGCGGGCGACGGGGCCCGACGGCCAGGAGGGGCGGCAGGGCCGACGCCGTCGTGTGTCTGCGCAGGCCACCGGCCTCGGTTTGATGGACAAGCCGTGGGAACGGCCCCTGAAGAAGTGCCGGAGTATTCTGGGTAATCGCCGGAATGTGGTGCAGGCTACGTGAAAACGGCGGAATGGCGCCTATTTCTCAGCGTGTTCATAGGGAATCCGGGGTCTGTCCAGGATCGGTGGGTTACATAGTTACGCCGCCGGACGGAACCGGTCACGAGGTTGGGGAGCCCGATGACTGGCAGGTCTCCGAGTCTGGAACGGGTCTTAGGAGCCCGGACCCGGACGTTCTGGTGAAGGAGGATCCGCCTCCCCGGCCTTATGGGAAGCCGGGTAGCAGGAGGACCTCGCGAGGGCTTGGGCCCGCGGTCCGGGAGACCGGACCGCGGGCCGAGTCCTACTGAGCGGATACGCGGCTGGGGCCGGGCTGCCGTAGCTCGTCGAGCCCTTCTCCCGGCGCGCGGTCCACCGGGGCCACAGGCGCCGGCCTGCAAGGCCGGTCCACAGGGCCGTAGGCGGGCGCTGCGGTCGCCTCGGGGCGCCCTACCGTCGAGTCATGTCTTTCTCACTGTCACACTCCAGGTCGGACTATGACCACGCCGTCGCCCTGTTCCCCACATCGGTCCCCCGCCAGCTGGGTGGGGCGGACTCCACCGCCTGCCAGACGGCGCTCGCAAAGGCCTCCGGGCTCTTGAGCGCGTTGGCGACGCGTTATGACACGGCCTCCTCAAGGTCAGTGTCATCGAGTCACCTGTAACTCGTCGGTTGGGTCGGTTGGAACGAGGTCCGTCATGAGCCCGGTCGCCATGGACGACTCCAGCGGTCCGTACCCAGCCTGGAAGCAGGACCCCCACGCGACGGAATCGCCGGCTTCCAAGTCGTCGCCCCGAAACCCAAGACTCCTCCCGCCCCGTACGCCGGGCCGGCTCCGGAGGACACCAGCCACACCTGGACCATCTGGGGCGGGGTGCCGCCGTGGTGGTGGCAGGGTGGAGCCGTCTCCGTGAACACGAACGACCTCGACTCCCTGGCCAGCAGTCTCACCTCAGCGCCGGATCCTCGATGACGCGCGAACACTCGTCGCCAACGCGATCACCGAAGTGAGTACGGCGCCGCCTCCGCCGTCACCTCCACTTCAATTCGACCCTCTTGACTCGAATGTTTTTCCCCCTCCGGCCAGACGGTGGAAGGATGTTAATGGTCAGTGCGTTCCTATTCAGGAAAGCGAGGATCTTTCTATTACTCCTCGTTTTCCCTTCGCGATGAGAGTACTGATGACGGTGTTGTCCTGCGGTCTCGATGTCGATCTGGAGAAGTCGACGCCCTGCAGCCCTGGGGCGTTGAGCACGGGCCGGGATCGCTCCAAGATGTTGCTAGCGCCCTGCGCGGCATCGCCTCGACGTCACCGCCTGCCCCAGGCCCACACCCTGGCCGAGGGCGGCGCCACTCCCGGTGGCGGCCTCGTGGGGCCCGTGGACGTCGGGCCTTCGACTCCGGCCTCCTCCAGCTGGCTCTGGGGTCCTCACTCGCCGCTCACTTCCCCACGATCTCAGCGGTGTTGGCGTCGTCGCCGGTGGCGGGCTGGATGCTCTCTGGCTGCTGGAGAACAACGAGGACGGCCAGGCCGCCGTCGAGGCCCTCCAGCTCCTGCTCAGCGACCCGACCACCGAGCAGTGGGTCAGGAGGACCTCGTCAGGATCGTCCTGCTGACGCGCTGGCTCAATAACGCCAAGACCGGGCGGAGGCCGCCACGGTCCAGACCTACCTCAACAGGTCTCCGAGGCGCCTCGACCCCTGGGCGAAGCAGCGCCTCCCCGGACAGGTCACCGTGGGGACGCAGACCGTCGACACTAGGAGCCTCACGCCCATGCAGCGCGTCACCACGTGACCCTGAGGGGCGGATGCCGTCGCAGTGGGGGCGGGGTCTACGGCACGCAGACCGGCATCATGGTCACCCCCGTCGGCGGCAGCGGAACCACCGTGCTCCCGCCCGCCGCCAGGACCCCTTCGGGCTCGCCAGCTCCCGTGAAGCCCGGCATGACCGGTAAGGGCAGGGAGGCCAGGTCCCCGCAGAGCATCTCCGAGACCATCACCCACTGCCAGGAGGTGCAGTCCTCCAGTAACTCCCTGGGGCAGGGCAACGAGGAGGCGGGGTCATCTCCATCCAGCAGGTCCCGAGCACGCCGACGGCCGCGTCTCCTGGGTCGTCTACGTCCCCGGCACCACCGACTGGACCGTCGGTGACGGCGAGCCCGCAGGACCTGCTCACCAATCTCGAGGGCGTGGGAGGCACGCCCACGGCCATGGAGAGCGGCGTCGTCACCGCCATGCGCCAGGCCGGCATCAAACCGGGAGGAGGTCGCCCTCTACGGCCACTCCCAGGGCGGAATCACCGTCTCCAACATCGCCGCCGACCCGGCGATCCAGGACCGCCACAACATCACCACGCTCCTCACCGCCGGCTCCCCACCGCGGGAGCCGACATCCCCGACGACGTCCGCGCCTTCACCTGGAGAACACTCGGTGACGCCGTCCCCGGGCTCGACGCCGCCCCCACCCCACCGGCCCCCACCGGCAGGTCGCCATGCTCGACACCCATCAGACGAGCACGAACGGCTACCCACGCCTCCACTGCCTACGCCCAGGCCACTGAGGGTCTGGAGGACAAGGCCCCCGAGCTGGCCGACTGGAACAAGTCCTTCTCGCACGCCTCGGGAGCCGGCGAGCAGGGGACGACCACCACCGAGTACACCTTCGCGATCCAGCGCAACACCGACCCCAACGGGGTCTACAAGGGCGGCACCACCTACCGGGGTGCAGTGCCGTCGGCGAAGCCTTCCTACCCGCTGCCCACCCCGGCCCCGCAGCCGACGGGCCAGCACTAGGTGTTGTGGGTCATGAGGTTGCAGGCGCGCGCCGAGTCGACGATGACCGACCCGTGGGTGATGCCCACCGGCGCCGGGAGGCGCTGGTCGGTATCAGCTGGAGCGGCCGACGTCGTCGGCGTCAGTCCTCGCGGCGCACGAGTATCGCGGCGATGATCGAGGAGATCACCGAGATGATGATCGAGCCGACCACCGCCGAGCCGAAGGAGGAGACCTCCAGCCCCAGCGGCACCGAGCCGCCGGCGCCCAAGGCCGCGATGTGGTCGGTGAGCCACCCCGTCAGCGAGAGCATCGCACCGTTGACCACCAGGGCGAACAGCCCGAAGGTGATGATGTAGAGCAGCAGCGTCAGGAACTTCGTCACCGGCTTGATGAGCGAGTTCACCAGCGCCAGCACCAGGCCCAGGACCAGCAGGGTTCAGCCACATCCGGGAGTGCCCTCCCCTCGGGCACGCTCAGCCCGGACAGGAGGCGCGTAGCCAGCCACAGACCGGCCGCGTTTCCAATGGTTCGTGCCACGATCTCCATGGTGCATTGTGCCTGGGCAGCCTGTGCCGGTGCCAAGATGAGGGCATGACTCCTGCAGCGACCCCAGTGCCCGGCGGACCGAAGTCGGCGGCCCCGCCGCGGGCTCGAGAACGGTCCCTCGACGACGGTCGCATCCGCTCCCGACGTCGCCGCCCTGCCCGCTTACGTGCCCGGGGCCCGCCCGACGCCGCCGCAGCAGCAGATCGCCAAGCTCTCCTCCAGCAGGCTGCCCCTACCCGCCGCAGGACGCGGTCGTCGAGGCCATCACCCGCGCCGCCACCGGGGTCAACCGCTACGGAGATGACCGGGGAGACCTGATGCAGGCCCTCGCCCGCCGCTGGGGCGTGAGGCCGAGCAGGGTCGTTGTCGGCAACGGCTCGGTCGCCTCATCCAGCACCTGCTCGACGCCGTCTGCCAGCCCGGCGACGAGGTCGTCATCCCTCGGCGCTCGCTTCGAGGCCACCCGATCTGCGTGGCCGTCGCCGGGGCCGGGCCGTGCGCGTCCCGCTGACCCCGACGCCCGCCACGACGTGCCCGCCATGCTGGCGGCCATCACCGCACCCGCGTGGTGCATGCCTGCACCCCAACAACCCCACCGGTCGATCCTGACCGCCGACGAGGCTGGCCCGAGGCTCGTGGCCGGGAGTGCCGCGCGACGTCGTCGTCCTCATCGACGAGGCCTACCTCGACTTCGTCACCGACCCGCAGGCCGGCGACGCCCTCACCCTCTGGCCGGGGCCCCCAACCTCGTGGTCTCACGGACCTTCTCCAAGGCCCACGCCCTGGCCGGGATGCGCGTGGGCTACCTCGTGTGCAGCCGGTCCTGGCTGCCGCCATCGGCTCCCGTGGCCACGCCCTTCAGGTCAACCTGCCCGCACAGGCCGCGGCCGTCGCCGCCCTGGGGAGGGTGAGCTGGCCCGCACCGCCGAGCGTTCGGCCGCCGTCGCCGCCGAGCGCGACCGGGTCGTGGACGCCCCACTGCGCACCCAGGGCTGGCGGGTGCCCGAGACCCAGGGCAGCTTCTTCTGGCTCGGTGCGGGGCGGGAGACGACGGCGCTGGCCGAGCACTTCCGTGCCGCCGGCATCCTCGTGCGGCCTTCGCCGGCGAGGGCGTACGGGTCTCGGTCGGGACGACGTCGGACAACGAGAGGGTCCTGGCCGCCGCGGCCGCCTGGCGCACAGAGCACTGAGGCCCGATGGAGCGGCGTCGTCGCAGGCCTCATCACACCGAGATGGTCACCAGGAAGGCCACGCATGACGACCTCGACGATGCCCATCGTCCCCGGGCGCAGCAGGCGGTGGCGCCTCGCACCAGCCGCCACTGCCAGCGGCATGACCAGCGACCGCACGGTCAGCACCACCCACAGAACGGCGTGCCCCCACGGCAGCGTCCCCCGACGACGCCAGCCACCACGTCACCACCGCCACCGCCTGTGCGCCGCCACCGTGCCGGCCAGCAGCACATAGTTGAAGCGCTCGCGGATCATCGACTTGATATAGGGCACGGTCCCGCCGAAGTAGAGCGGCCGTCAGTGCAGTGACCAGCCACTCCAGGACCAGCCCGTCAGGGCACTCGCTGAGGGAGGCCCCGGTGAGGAGAGCTCGGTGTTCCCAGGCCCAGGAAGCCGCCTTCGCCGTACCGCCAGGCTGTGAGGTGACGGCCGCCATGAGGGAGGCGGCCATCGTCGTCGACAACCCCGAGAGCAGCGAGCGCTCGTGACCGCGCCACACCTGGTGCAGCGCGATGGCGAACAGCGGCAGCAGCGGCACCGCCCACTGGATGAGGTGGGGCGCCACGAGCAGGGTGATGAGTGCCAGTGAGGCCGTCCAGCCGGTGTAGACCAGGGAGCGGCAGCATGATGATGGCGCGCTTGCGGGCCGAGCGGGTGCAGCCACTGCGACCAGGACCAGTGCGATAGAGGTGGCCGCCCACCATGTCGGCGGGAACAGGAGGTTCACGCAGCTGAAGCCGCCCACCGCAGCCGACGATCGGCGGCAGCACCAGCATCGACCCGGGCACCGTGCTGGTTTGGGCACCCAGGCCTTGCGGCCGGGCTGGCAGCGGATCTGCTCCTGGGTGGGGGCTTGGGGCGCTCGACCTGCCGGGGGCGGCCGGTGGCCAGCATGATGTCGTCCTGCGGTCCGGGCCGGGACTGCTGAGAAGGGGCGCGGCGCGGCGCGGTGGTGCCAGCTGGTGCCGAGGTGACTCCGGCGGTGTCAGGGGCCCTGGTCGGCCGACACGGCGGCCGGGCTCGTCACGGGCCGGTGGGCTCGGGAGACGCAGGGGATCCTCCGACCCGGCGGTCTGCTCGGGGCCTGCGGGATCGGTGTGCGTGGAGGGCCTCGACGGGCGGGACTGACTCACGCTCCCACCCTAATCGCTCACCCCCGCCAGTGGTCGGGGACTTATGCTCGCGGCTGGGGACACCTTGCGCGTGAGGGGACGGGATTCCTTGTTCCCGACGGCGTCGAGTGCCCCCGTCCGGGGCGGCACGCACCCGGCCGCGTGGAATGTCCCCGTGGGTGGTGTGCTGTGGGGCGGTCAGGACAGGGTGAGCCGCATCTGGTGCCAGGGCACGCCGCCGTGGTGGGAGGCGGACGGGCCCTCGTCGACGAACCCTCGAGCGCGCATAGAAGCGCACGGGGTCGTCGAGGCAGGTGAGCACCAGACCCCTGACGGCCGTGGACGCGCGTCGTCTCGGTGACGGTGCGCAGCAGGCGGGTGGCCAGCCCCTGCCCTTGGGCAGCCGGCGCCGTGGCGACGCCGAGGATCATCTGCCAGGCCCCGTCAGGGTCGTGCATCGTGGGGGTCTCGTACATCTCGTCGGTGAGATCGCGCTCGTTGGTGCACGGTCCGTTGACCAGAGCCAGCAGCATGCCGCCCTCGTCCTCGATGAGCCAGAAGTGGTCGGCGTAGGTGGCCATACGCTCGGCGATCGTGGCTGGACTGGCCGCATACTCGGGTGGGAAGCAGATGGCCTCCAGGGCGGCGGCCATGAGCCGCATCCTGAGCCTGCTCCGCCCGGACCGTCCGAGCAGCGTGCGAATGTGGAGAACCGGGGAATCGGTGGTGCCCATGCACCATATTTTCGCCAGTCGGTCGCCCGACGTCGAGCATTCGCCAGCGTCTCCGCGCGCCTGTGTCAGCTGCCGTCAGCCGCCCAGGGCCGCGGAGCTACACCTGTCTCACCTCCTGCACCTGGGCCAGGTGGTCGGCACCCTGGGAAGGACTCGGCGTAGATCTTGTAGACGTCCTCCGTGCCCGAGGGGCGCGCGGCGGGCCAGGCGTCCTCGGTGGTGACTTGAGGCCCGCCGATGGCGGCCCCGTTGCCAGGCGCATCGACCAGCCGGGCGGTGATCTCCTGGCCAGCCAGCTCGGTGGCGGTCACGTCCTCGGCAGCCAGGGCGGCGAGCAGCCTTCTCCTCATGGGGCGGCGGCGTCGATGCGGGCGTGGCGCTGGCGCCGAGCGCTCCACCTGCTCCTCAGTGCAGCTGGGAGGGACTTGCCGGTGACGGCGATGATCTCGCTGGCCAGCAGGGGCCAGGATGATGCCGTCCTGTCCGTGGTCCGCACGGTGCCGTCCTTGCGCAGGAAGGACGCCCCCGCGCTCCTCGCCGCCGAAGCCGATCGAGCCGTCGAGCAGCCCGGGCTGCGAAGTGCAAGCCCACCGGCACCTCGATGAGTGCGCCCGATCGCGGCGGCCACCCGGTCGATGAGGCTGGAGAGACCAGGGTCTTGCCGACGGCGGCGTCGGCGGGCCAGCCAGGGCCGGTGGTGAAGAGGTGCTCGATGGCCACGGCAGGAAGTGGTTGGGGTTCGTCAGCCCGCCGTCGGGGTGACGATGCCGTGGCGGTCGGGTCGGCGTCGTTCGGTAGTGGCGACGTCGTGAAGTCCTGCCCTCGGCGTCGGGCGTCATCGTGGGCACCGCGAGGGCCATGCGCGTTGGGTGAGGAGCAGTCCATGCGGATCTTGCCGTCCCAGTCCAGGGTCGCGAAGTGCCAGGCCGGGTCCACCTCGGGGTTGACCACCGTGAGCTCCAGGCCGTGGCGCTCACCGATCGCGCCCAGTAGTCACCGAGGCGGCGCCGCGGGTCGGCCCCGATGCGCACGCCGGCCTTGGATCGCCTCAAGGTCGATGACGCTCTCCAGGTCGGCGACGTAGGTCTCCAGGTAGTCGTGCTTGACGACGTGGGGGCCGTCGAGCGCCTCGGGGACCGGGACCCATGCGGGACGTCCTGCCAGCCCGAGGCGAGCAGCTCGTTGGCGCGATTTGGCGATCCACGTGGTGGCCTCCGAGCCGGCCGGGCCGCCGGTGGGCGGGTTGTGCCGAAGCCGCCGTCGCGCGGCGGGGTTTGTGGGAGGTCACCACGATGCCGTCAGCCAGACCGGTCGCTCGCTGCGCACCCGCGCCTCGGTCCCGGCGCCGTTGGCCAGGGGAGGATGGAGTGCGAGACGGCCGGGGTGGGCGATGTAGGCGCCACGGGCGTCGACGGCGGTGGTCACCCCGGCTCCCGGCGAGCACCTCGACGGCGGTGCGCCAGGCGGGCTCGGGACGGGGCGTGCGTGTCACGCCCCAGGTAAACGTGCCGTCGGTGCCCCTGGGAGCAGCGGTACTCCACGATGGCGGCGGTCGTGGCCACGATGTGGGCCTCATTGAAGGCGGTGTCCAGAGAGGGCCGCGGTGCGGAGGTGCCGAGACGACCTTCTGAGCCGGGACGGCGGGGTCGGGAACGAGGTCGTAGTAGGCGGAGACGACCTCGTCGACGTCGATGAGGTCTTCGGGCTGTGCTGGCTGTCCTGCGCGTGGGTGCATGGGCTAGAGTGTCACGTGCCACTGGTCGGATCAGCCCGTTTCGCTGTGCGAAACAACAGTCGTTCGAGTCGGGACACGGTGGTCGGCGAGGCGGGATACCGCCCGACGACGGCGTCGCCGGGAGACCCGGTCGAGGGGCCCCGGGAGGACGTGCGGTCGGCCGGAGGTGGGTGGGTTGAGGCGGTCCTGCGGTCGTGTTGGGATGGGCCCGCCTCGGATCCGATGACGTACCCCGATGGCGGAGTCGCAGCTGACCGGTGGACCTCACCTCTGGCCTGTCCTTGGGCGTGGGTACTCTGGCCCGGGCGCCGGCGCTGCTGCGCTGTCACCGGGCCGCCGCTCCAGCTCATCGGGGACGCGGCCGAATCAGCGTCCAGCAGGAACGAGGAACGCATGACCGTCAGCCGTATCGCCACGACCAACGCCCCGCCGCCGTCGGCCCCTACTCCCAGGGCGTCTCCACCGGTCAGGAGACCGGCTCGCTCGTCTTCGTCTCCGGGCAGGGTGCCGCTCGACCCGGCCACCGCGCGCGCTCGTCGAGGGCGACATCCAGGCCCAGGCCGAGCAGGTTCTCAAGAACGTGGGCGCCATTCGGCCGAGGCCGGGCTCGGGTACGACGACGTCGTCAAGACCACGGTACTGCTCTCCGACATCGCCGACTTCGCCGCCGTCAGCGAGGGTCTACGCCCGCTACTTCACCGGTGAGACACTCCGGCCCGGGCCGCCTTCGGTGGCCGCCCCTCCCGCTGCGGCGCGTCGAGATCGAGGCCATCGCCGCTCGATCCTGAGCCGGTCGAGCGCCGCGGGTCGGCCTACTGAGGGGCGGGGGTGTGCCTGGCCAGGGGTGTGCGTACTGCACGTAGGGTCGGGCCTTCGTGGGTACCCCCGACTCCTCCAGCAGCACCCGACCCTCGTGCGAGTGCAGGCAGGCTCCACCCGGATGACTGCGGAGACCGGGCCGGCACGCCCGTTGCTCTCCCATGGCAGAGGACCGGGCCGCTGGGAAGGATGTGGCGCGGCGGGCGGCCGCGGGACCGCCGGTCGGCCAGCCCCTTCGAGACGCGACGAGAGGACGACGGATGCCGCCCACGCACCTTCTCTCGTTGTCCGCCTCGGTGGCATCCGCTCGCTGCTGTCCTTCTGCGCCATCATGACTGCAGGCCTGGCGGCCGCGCTCTCTCCGATAGCCGTGGCGATGTGGGGCCCGCCCTCGCCGCTGTCACGCTGCTGCCGGCCCTTCTGGGCGCAGGCGGATCGCCTACTACCTGCGGCGCGGTCTGTCCGTTCGCCGGATGGCGGGAGGCTCAGCGTGCCTACTCCGGGTCACCTCGACTACGAGGTCACGGGCTCCAGGCGCGCCTCGTCCCGGACGGAGGCGCGCGAGCGCCCGTGTCATGGCGACTACCGCTGGTTGCGTGACGGTACGAGAATCTGACCCGCTCCTGGCGGGACCTCGCAGCCCGCGCGGCACCCAGTGGTTCGAGCCCAGGATGCTCGGGAGGGTCGCCGAGCTCGAGCAGCGCTCAGCCGCTACTGGACTCGACCGAGAACGTCATCGTCGGACATGCCGCCTTCCTGACCCTGTCCTCCCACTGAGGAGCGGATCTGGTACGACGAGCAGCGTCCCGTCCTGGAGGATCTCGACCTGCTCCTGGACCTGTGCCAGTGGATCGACTCTGTGCCTTCACTCCCGGTGGCACGGTGGAGGCGCGCGAGCTTGTCCGGGCCCCACCATCAGCGTCTCAGTGAGATGACCGCCGAGCTGGCAGCCGGCCGGCTGCAGCCCTCTGTGGCGCTCGATGGGCTCTCCTGGATCGGGGCCGACGTCCGCCGGTCAGTGAACTGTCTGTCGCTCTGCGCGGCCGGTGCGGAGCCGTCCTTGGTCTTCCCTGGAGCCGGGTGCAAGGCCGGCGAGGCATCGATGGGTGGCCGGGTACTGTGGGAATCGCCGGCGGGCCGAGGGCGAGCAGTGGACCGATGATGACGCCGTGGTCATCCGAGTCATGTGAGCCATGTGAGTCCCCCGACGGCATGCGGCGACCCGAAGCTTCCTCGGGATGAGCTTTCCGGGATACTGATATCCGGTACTCCAGCCTCAGATCCCAGTCCCAAAAGTCCTGAGAGCGAACACAAACATGAATACAGCGAAGTGAATGAACAATTTAATAGTCGGCGTGGGAGTGCGCGCCATTTTTCGACGAAATGATGTTGATATGCGTCACTGCCTTTGATGCGATTCGACGGATGTTCCAAGGTGCAGGACTCGTCTTGGCGTCATCATCGTCTTGGCAGAGGTGATTGTGTTGAGGGTGGCTTTCCGGTTCTGGGCGACGTCCTCATCCCTGAGTTTTATTGTCAGTGTGTCAGTGCTTACAGCGCTCATCTTGTCACTTCCCGTCATGTGGTTCTGGCCCTTCGGAGACACACTCATCCAACGAGTGGAGATCGATGACGGGGCTCGTATTCTCAAACGAGATCAGTGGCGGACAGTGTGAAGAGTGTGGGCTTTCGTCAGATGTTCACGTCGTGGTCGTCTCGGTGCGGATACATGATTGATAACCTCAACGGTGAGGTGCTCAGTATGCTCGCGCTCATCAGAATTCTCAAAGCCGTGGATCCTCGTCCAGCTCGCAACTACTGGAGTGATGGTACTGTTATCCTTGCAGTCGCACCCGATTCCAGGAGGTGGGGTGTTACTTCGGGAAGGATGTGCGCCTGCCCTTGGTCAGCAAGCGTCGAGTCAAAAGTGCTGCAAAGGCATTCAATGACCATAAGGGTGGGATGATGGAGTCCTGGCAATGGCGAAGAGACGGCTGACCTGTTAGGGCGCGCCCGCTGAAGGCAGCTGGCTCACCACCCTCATCATCCGGCTCAGCAAGTATGATCGGAATATGGGCGCTCCGGAAGTACCTGCGTCGTGGCCTGCGTGCAAGAGCCGTTGGGAAGGAGCTGACGGAGGCTACTCTCAGAGTCTCCTCGGCGACGAGGATGTCGAGCTGAATATGCGCACCATCCCTGAGAATGAACCGTATGGGGCGCGAGTGAGGATGTGGTACCGATGGTACTGCCAGGAGTATGCGAGCATCACTAGAGACTTGCAAGCATTCGGGCGTCCTCGCGGTCCGCAGTGGTTCGCCTGGAGAATGCTGGAAGCGTGTATCCAGATTGAAGAAAGCGCACTGTCATGTTGGAGTCGCTTGCGACGATCTCAACACAGCATCCATCCTCAACATGTCATCGACCTGGGAGAGGCATGGGAGAACGAGCAAGGGCAGGTGCAGGAGGACCTGCAGGCGTTGAATCGCTCTGCGATACGATCTCGCGTCGGGACGTGCCTCTAGGTGTGAAGAAGGGCAGGAAGTGGGTCAAGGAGCAGCGCTCGCGCCTCGGCGATATAGAAATAGCGTTGGCGAGCGGCAGGATACGTCCGTCCGATGCTCTTGACGAGCTGGAAGGACGGCGCAATCAGTTCGGGAGAAGGCTTTGGATCTCATGCGTCGCGCAGTGAATACCGATACGTCCAAGTACGCTCGAAGAACGTCGCCGTCGTTATTTCGCGTCACTAGATTCAGAACATGATGTTGTGCGCGCAGGGCAGTGGTTATTCTCCAGCGACGACGATGGGCGTAACCACAGCTCGACGTACCGGTTCTCCGGCTCACCGTTTGGTGGCGATGCGTCCTCATCGGACTGGGAAGGGGCGGGATGGCTCGGCTCCTTCACCTCGGTATCCGATCTGGTGAGTGGGTGCGAATCGCCGCATCCTATGTGCCGACGACCTCGGGTCGTCCTCCCTACTCAGGGTGGAGATGGATCGTCAGGGTACTCGGAAGCAGCTCCTCCGGAGACTACGGCGGGGGTGACTTCTCAGGATCCGGTTCATCATCCAGCTTCTGAGTCATGTTAAGAGTTCCCATTATCAGCGAGAGGACATGATGACGGTGCGATCATCGATGCTGATCCGTGCCGAGGGTCTGAGGGCAGTGACTGCATTCGTGTCCAATATTATGTTGTGCCTGGTACTGATCTCATCGCTTTCCGGTCATGTGGCTCCTGGCCGTTCGGGGAGAATATCATCCAACAGTAAAGGGGCTCTTCGCGTTCGAGGTGTGCTAGGTGGGGAGCCTATCGTGGGGTTCGAGTGGTTGTTGTCAGGTGGTCTTTGAGGCCTCCGGTGTGGATGAGCCGCGGAACTTAGGGCTCCAGGCCAGAAGGTCGTCAGCTCAGGGCAGGGTGAAGGTGGTCTCAGGCACGTCGAGGTCTCTCAGTTGCCTTGTGTGACAGCTTCCATCGTCAGGAGACCTCGACCCCTACCCATCGCAACGATGCCTACCTCACCCCTACCTATACTCTTAATAGGTCGCACCTACTGTGCCCTCAAGCATGAGAGCCAGATTTACTTGGTTTAAATCAGATAATTGATGCTTCTAACCTCGACTTACTGAGAGTAGACGCGGTACATCGTTCGAGGCCGGCTCGATTATCAACAAGGAATGTCATGAAGCAATCTGCGACGTTGTCCGTCTTGGAGGCCTTCGAGCGGTCACATCTTTGTGATGAATATTGCTGGAGCGTTGATCGCGATCCTGCTTCTGCCGGCGGTGCTCCTGTATCCTTCGGCATCTGGACATCGTCCCGATGTGGCCGTTCGCGACGAGGCCGGCATCTATCACGAGCAGACTCTTCGCCGCGGCCTGGAGAGCAGAACTACGATCGTGAGGTTCGCATTGCGGTGCTCTCGGTTCCTGAGCCGGCATCAGCTAACGATTGATGAGGAGACTGTCGAAGTACGCGGTGATGGCGCACAAGGCTCCTCCTGGCTCAAGAGTTCCGACGTCGGTAGTCCGGTGGACGGAACGGTCTCTTCGTGGTGGCACCAGAGTCTCACTGGGATGCGTTGCTGCGCGCAGCGAGGACCTGCAGCTGTCAGCTGACAAGCGCACAGCCATCGAGAACGCGGCGGGAAGCCACCCGCCCAGGTGACTGGGATGGGTGGGACCGTGGCGATGGGGCGGCGGCTGGCGACATCACATCGGTTCAGGCGATGGAAGCAGCACGATGATGCGGGTGGTCGGTGCGATCCTCGCCTTCATGAGCGGGAAGCGGATGGCTTTGCCTTCTACATGTGCGCGGGGATGACCGCCCGGCGGCGAGCTCAAGGGCGTACCGGGACATGATGCGGATCGTATACACCTACGATCTCACCGAGGTTGCGAGGCGGGAACCCAGCGGAGGGTCCCCGCCAGAGCCAGACGTTGGTTCCGACTACGACGATTCCGCGACGAGTACGACACCGTCAGCCAGAAGTGGAAGGACTTTCGGGGAACCTCGTGGTGCTCAGTGGTTCGGTCGCGGTGTTCTTGCTCAGGCGATTCGTCTCGCCGAGGAAGGACTGCCAGTTTGGCCGAGCTCGACGCCGCTGTGAATGCCGGCGCCGCGACTCGGACGGACACGGTCCGAATCCTGGGGGTACTGCTCTGTGAAGAAGCTGCCAGCAGTCTCCGAGCTCCGGTGGGATACGAGCGATCCGCGGTATGCGGGTAATCTCCTCGGTGGTGTGGCGCTTGTGGTCGCACCATTCGTATCAACGGTGGACAATCACCCTTCTACCCCGCGAAACAATTTCACCCGACGGTGGAGATCCATGATGAGCCCGGTGTTCTTCATCAGGACCGTGTCAGAGCAGGAGCTTGAAGCTCACCTTTCGGCAGCCGACTCACATCGCTGTGGTGGATGTGACCAGCTCGAGTTCAGAACCTTGAGCAGGAGGTTCAGAACTACGCCCGCACCCATCCACCGCGTCCCTGGATATCATGGACTGATTCCGAACGTTGGGCCGACAATGTGTTCGTGATCGCTGCTGCAACGCGATTATGATGAAAGGCTGGAGGGGCAGGTGGCGGGATACTACTACGGTTCCCGGCTGCATATCAGCGAAGAGGAAGGGAGGAAGTATGGGATGTCACGGAGTTGAAGATGATAGAACGCGACGAGGTCGGGCGATGTTCTAGAATCCGCCAAAGTTGCATCTGACTACATTGGGTATCAGTTGGATCCTGCCCAGGATGTGTGCTCAATTCACGTTGTTCTTCATCTTCATCGCTGCGAACAAGTGGATTCGATACTGTTGGGTCGAGGGAAACGGGCGATGTCCGGCATTGAAAGAAGCGCGTGAGGCGTACTCTCAGGCGATGGCCGGGCGTGCGGCTGTCAGTGGCTACCTTCGACTCATCCCCTGCGCGACATCTACGGCGTTCAGTGATCGCGGTATAAGGTGCTTCAGCGGCACTATCGCCGACTGAGCGCGCCTGGAAGATTAATGGGAACCCGGTTGGTCTTCAGTGGTACGGAATGAGGCGTGGTCGTCTTGCTGAGTACGCCAAGGCCTACTCCCGTGCAGCTCTGTGCCATGCAGCAAACGGTTGTCAGTGCGCCCAGCTCCTATCAAAGACAGGGGAGCTGGAGGAATCCTGGGAAAACGAGTGATGCCTGTTCGACAAAGATATTGCTGCTGTAGCACGTGTGTTCTCGTATGTCCACGGATTCATCGGCTGTTAGTGAAAAAGGCGCTGAAGTGGGTAAAACTGAAGCAGGCAGAACTCGATGAGACTACTACGAGTGTTAACGAACGAATGTCGGCCAAGGCGCTTCGTGTCTGGAATCGCCTCTCCGTTGAGGCAGATAAGTTCGCAGAGCAAGCGGTCGATGAGTTACTATGGGTAAATCAGCCGGGGAGTATTATGAAAATATCGAAAATACCTACTGCGCTACCGCGAAGAAAGTCGAGCAGGGTCTGAAGAGTGCTACGAAGCCTCCCTCCAGGCCTCAGTTTAGAGTGGGTGCCACGGTGTGTACTACGTGACGCCTCGAATTCTGCTGATGAAAGGTCATGAGTTCTCCAATGTTTCCGTGACTGTTCGTGCCAGACCTCAATCTCGGCCGCTTCCTTTGTTGCCTTGAGGACGGATATTCCGGAGCCCATGTCTGTGTACTCGCCAGTCCGTGACATATCAGATGCCTATTTTTATGCCATATCGATGCCGGCGGTGGACGAAAAGTTCAAGGCCAAGAAGAAGCGAAAGAGGTGGGTTTGAGGCGCATGATTCAAAAACATGAACGTGAAGGAAATGGGTCGTCGAGTGCGATCTCATTTGCGGCCAATGTATTGCTGTTCAGCCGCCATGATTCTTACGCTGCCGGTCACGATCTTTTTCTCCCCGATGCTGGGTTATGCGCCGACTGTCGGTGTGCATGACCAAGCGAGGAATGTTTGATCGTGAGTTGTTGGAGCACGAGTTGGGGAGTTGAGGTTCATCAGGACATTCGTTTTGAGGTCATTTCTCTGACCGGATGGGGAATAAGAACCTGGATGCGGCTGTGGCGTCATTCGCAGACCAGGAGTTGGGTACAAGAACGATATTAGAAACGGTTGACTATAGGAACTGGAAGGAAGGGTCGTTATCATAGCGGTAGCGCCCGCCGCTCATCAGAGTCGGCGTATCCGGGCGCTGACGTATCGCTTAAACGTTCGAGCGAGGTCGCCATTCAGGATGCCGCGGTGACACGGTTCTCTCACCAGGACTGGAATGGTGGCGTTCTGGCTGTTGGAAATAGAGGCTGAGACGTACGGGAGTGCCTACGGTAGTGGACGTGCACGTGCAGCCGTCGCTATTGCTGCTGTCATAAGCCTCTGGAGGTGCAATAAAAGTGTTTCTCTATCTTCGTCGTGGTTTTGCTGCTCGCCGTATGGCGGGGTTGGCAACCAGTTCCTGTGGTCAGTGACCTACGATTATGACTCGACTGCTCTCGGGTGGGCACCCTCGACTCGAGTGCTCCCGAATCGCGAGCCTTGCAGCACGCCATGAGGTTTTTGAGCAGGACTATTATGATGTCACGCTTGCGTGGCGGAAGTTCGGCGATCCGAGGGATTCGACTGGTTCGGTAAAAGGCGTATACGACAGCGCGAAGAGTCTGCGGGAGCGTTCGGCGGCGCTCGATGACGGCGATGATGTCATCGTCGATACCGTTTTCTATTTTGACGATGTCGCCTACATCGCGAGCGTGGGGAAGCAGCAGGCACCGATCCTGGAAAAATTGAGAGCAGTCACACGAATGGCTAGATCGGCGCATTGGAGTAACTCCGTCAATCGTGAGGACATCTGCAACATGCGTGGCCCAGCAGAATCGACGGCTCCGGAGGCTGGCTGTCGACCTCGACAAACGTAGAGCTAACGGTTGAGGCGTTGACTGAGTTGGATGGGATGTCGAGAATTATTGATCTGGTGGTTGCGGCGCCCGGGCAGCGACAGAAGAAGCGGTTGTTGAGGCAGTCGTGACATCCGGCGTGTCGGTGTGTTGATTCAGCTATGAGTTCGGTGTGTATCCAACGATCTCAGCTCATGAATACCTACCAAAGTCCTGGGTCACCCAAGCTCGTGATGATGTGATGAGGAAATAGGGGTGTGATGATGCGCGCGGTCTGCGTATCAATGACAAAGGATGTTTTGTTGTTCACCTCTTGACCTGAGCCGCTTATTGTGTGGTTGAGACCGCCAGGACTTGTTGATCGCTGAACAGGTTCCAGTGAATTTGGAGCTCGCCTCGTGCTGGCGCGCTAGACGAAGGACTGCTCGAATGGAAGGGTTATTGGGCTCTCCATTGAATGTGCACATGTTTTTGTGGTGCACTCGATGACGTATTTGCCCAGGATGTGTCTCCTGACTCAGTGGGCCTTCTGGAACTGTTCCAGAGTCAGGATCCGGACTCAGAAATGAGAAGTGGTGCATTGCTTCCCGACAGCGACGAACCCAATGTGCTCACCTGTGGAAGTAGGTCTCAGCGGTGCCGGATTTTTGAGGATGCGGATCCAGCCGTCTCGAGCCAGTATGTAGTTAGCTTCTGCGTCAGGGGTGGTTTCATTGAAAAGCGTGGTGATCGTTCCATCTGCGAGGTTCATGATGCCAGTATTGTTGGACTGCAGGCTGTGTCCTTCTGGCTGAGATAGATGGACGAGGGGGCTTGAGTGTGGAACCGTCTCCCGCGACCCCGAAGGCGACAGGTTCAACTTGCTGGTCGTATTGACGCTCCCAGCGCTGTTTGGAGCTCCGTTATTCCACTCCCAGGCTGCGCAGTGGTTGGTGTGTCCGATACATGTTGCATGTCAGGACGAGATCAGGAGACGCTGATGTAGGGGTAGTCGTTGGTCGACCAGGGGCTTTTCGATAGTTCCAGTTGCGGGATTGAGGATCTCGTGTTTAAGAAAGCATATGCCCGCCCACCATGGATTGCTGCCCCAGGTGTGAATGATCTTGGAGAGGTGCTTTCCATAGCTCTTTGAGGTGACCGTTTTTCGAGGACGTATCCTTTCAAAAATGTTGGGAGAATTATATGGGGCTGATTCAACAACAAAATATTTTTCCGCATCTTGATACGTGCGGAAGCTGGGTTGCATGCTTTGGGTTGTGTCGGTTGTCAAAGCGCCATGCCTCGTGCCACGTTGCCCCGGCCGGAGGACGCGTGTCGGTGGAGGGCCGCAGGAGATGGTCTCGTTCGTCTCAGCCGGCGCCTGCCATGTTGAGAGAGGCCGGCGCTTTCGGCTCGGTGAGCGAGGAGGCCATGACGCCCTGTCGTGCCCATGCCTGGGCGATGGATAGGACGCGGTCACCATGATGAGGACGAGCGGCGGTGGTGAACGACTTCGGAAGATCGTTCGAGCAAGACGCACACACAGGTGCCGAAGGTTCGCCGCACTGAATCGCATGGGGATAGCATTCACTACTTCGCGGCGTTGTTGTCGTTCTGCTGTGATGTGACGGCGGGGCGATGGGGAGAGCTGCCGTGAACCGCAGTGAACAGCGCCATGGGGCGCCGACGGGCCGTCGTCGGCCTGGGTGGGGAGCGCCACGCGGCGGTAGGCTGACGGGCATGTCGAAAGAAGCGCCACGGGCGCCGTCCGGCCGCCGCGTCGGCTAAAGACCGCAAGCAGAGACACCCGAGGTTCGTCGCCCGCCCGTCAGCCGGTCTGCCGGCCGAGGAGACCTCGTGGCGATGGCCCAGATCATCCCAGCCGCCACGGCCACTGTGCGCGCGACCGAGGAGTACGGTGGCCATCGGTCCAGCTCGTCACGCTCCTTCCGAGTTCGTTCAGGGCTCAAGCGCTCCGACGGCGAGGTCGCTTGTGGCCATGCAGACCTCCATGCACTCGAGGACGCCTCCCGCGACGTCGCCGCCGCCGTCCTGGCCACCCTCGAGCTGCCGCAGGGGCAGGCCCCTGCGTACCGACGGACTGCCCGAGCCTGGTCCGCGCCTCCAGGACATCCTCGACACCAGCGAGCCGCCGGTGGTCTCCGTGCGCGAGACCTTCGACTTCTGGGTCGACCCCAGGCCGGTGCCGGTGACGCGCAGGCCCGCCAGGTCATTGGGGAGGCCATCGAGCGCGCCGGAGGAGATCGCCCCGACCGGCCTGTTCCCGGCGTCGAGCACGCCTACTGGTGCCGGCTGGGTCCAAGAGTTCGTGCGCTGGGCGCGCGGGAGGACGAGGACGAGTTCTTCAACGCCTTCGCCCGCATCCACGCCGCGCGCAGAGTCCGACCTGGAGGAGGGGCGCGCTTCGTCGGCGCCTTCCGAAATAACGGCCTGGCCATCAGTGTAGGAGCTGGTCCGGGTACGGAGGCGAGGCTCACCAAGCCGCTGCAGGCCATGGGGAGCGCCTGGACGCTGCACTGGCCGACTCCAGCCTGAGCCCTAGGGTCCGCCGCCGCGCCAGGCGGGCATCATCTCCCGCCAGGGTAACCTCTGACGCTTTCTCGCCGAGCCGTGCACTCTTTCTCGCAGCCCCACGGAACTTGTTGGGCACCGCGAAGAACGCCCGGCTCGGCGTTGCTCAAGTCTCGGCGATGCGCAGGCACCGGCAGGGTCGCGGCAGGCCGCGTCCGTGAGGGTGCCTCCTCGCCTTGACGGCGGCGACGAGCACGAAGCTGAGCGAGATGAGCAGCGCCCAGCTGCCGAACTTGCCCGCGTGCCGAGGTGCCCGGCCGTCGGCCCGAGTCGGGTAGCCGGGCGCTCCAACGCCGTCAGCCAGGGTTCTCCGCCAGCCAGAGGAATCCCCCGATGAGGATGAAGGCCACCGTCGTCAGGCATCCAGTAGCGGTCCCCGCCGACGATGAAGTGGACGGCGCTTTCCCCAAAGGCGATGAGGAGCCGGCGGCGATCACCAGCGCAGGTCGACTGACGTGGTGGGTGAAGAAGTTGAGGTATGAGCCACGGCCAGCAGATCTCACCGCACCACGAAAGCCTCCCGTGCGAGGTCGAGTCGCCGGAGGCCTGGCGATGTGAGGCCAGGCAGGCGTACATGAGATCGGAGAAGACCGGCAGCCCGCCGATGCACCTGCGCGTCCGGACTGTGAGCCGGTGTGGACGAACACCTCCAGCGCCAGCCCCGATGGGGTGGAGCGCGCAGATGACGCCGAGCTCGCGCCAGATCTCTAGCCAGGGCCACGAAGGCGATCTGCACCACGACGTAGATCAGCGGGCGTCGTAGCGGGCGATCGGAGGGATCCGTGGCGGCTCAGATCAGGCGAGCCGCAGTGACGAAAGAATGGCGATGGCGAGGCACAGCAAGCCAGCTCAGGGGTGAGACTTCTGGACCAGGCAGCGGGGGGCAAGACGCCATCGGCTCAACAGGCCGCGTGGTTTCAGGCGACGACCAGTATGCCGTACCTCCACGGCCCTGCTGCGGACGGGGACATTCCCACGGCGGGGACACTTCCTCGCAGCCAGAGCGCTTTTGCGCGTCGGGGGACGGAAAGTCCGGTCCCCGACGGCGTCAGGCACCTTGGCCCGGCAGAACGACACGCACCCGGCCGCGCGGAATGTCCCGTCGAGGGTCGCACCGCGATGACTACTGGGAGGGCGGTCACGGCCGGACTCGACGACCTCCTGGCCGCTGTCACCGCCGGATCGAACTGCAGTGCTCGCTTGATGATCCGTTCAGTGGCCGGGGTGGGCAGGCTCGCCACTGCCAGCGCCACGCCAGAGCTCCATAGCGGGTGGGCTGGGTCTTGGCGGCGTCGTTGTTGATTCGCCACGAGGTCCTGCATAGTGGGAGGTCAGCGCACGCAGCAGCTCTCGAGCAGCCAGAAGCGCCCGTTCGGAGCTCCTTCTTGAGTGCGAGGATGTGCCGTGCCCACACGCCGCGTGGTCGCAGCGCCTCGCTGGCGAAGCGCCGAATGCGCTCCGAGTTCCGAGGTCCATGGCCGCAGCGCGGATCGCCTCGACGAGGCTGGGGCACCAGGTGCGGACGCACTGCCGTCCCGCGACCACTCGCGCCTCCGAAGTGCGGGTCGTTCGCTGCTGGTCGTGCCAGGGCCAGCAGCGTGTCGACGTCGCCGTCCTTCTCCTGAGACCGACGGGCACTGCCCCAGCGGACTGTATCGGCCGGGTGGCCGGCGAGATCGGGCAGGCGGAGCGACCGAGGTGCGTATACAGCGCTTCGCCCGCGGATCTGCCTTACGGGCCCGGGATGCCAAGAGCGAGGTCAGCGTAGCTTGGCCGCTTCAACATGATCCTCTGGCGCGTCCGGCACCTACCAGTCGAAGGCGCGTGAATGGGTGATGGCCAGGATCTCCGCCAGTGTTCGGGACTCGTCTCGTGCGAGCTCGAGGTCGGCTTGGCGCTCTGCGGTGATACCCGCGGCAGGGCTCTTGCGTCACTTCACCACGAGCCGGGCCCACGCTTGAGGTGCTTCTTGTTGCTGACGTCGCTGACGCCTTGCCACCTTGCGAGGGTTTGTTGGGTCCGCGTGCATGCCCACCTGCTTGATGGCGGCGCCCAGGAACACCGAGCCGACATCGGGTTGCCACGCAGAACGGCTGCAGGGAACTGGTCGGGGCGGTCGAGGTCGTGAGCACCAGAACCTGTTTACGATGTGGGTGGTGTCCCTTCACGCGGTGGCAGTCGGGTGGTAGGCCGCAGTTCTGCTTCAAGACCTTGTCCACAGAAACGCCAGCGATGGCAGACGCTCGCTCCCGCAGATCGGGGCGATGACAATGATGCGCGAGGCCCATCGATGAGCTTCACAGCGAGTGGCTCTGTGGGTCCAGCGTGCCATGCCTCCACCAGCGAGGCCAGCTCCTCGGTGGGCATGCGCGGTCAAGCCGTCGGCGTAGGGTCGACGCGTCGAGGCCTGCCGCCTTGTCAGGGGCAGAGTGGCGGCCTCGAGTACAGCGCGGTTGAGCCGTCGGCAAGGGTGGAGCGTAGATGATGATGCGGTCGCCCGTCTTCTTGAGGATCTTCTTGGCTGTCATCAGCTGTCTCAATCGTGACGATGGTGCGCAGGAGCTGCCGGATGAAACGGCGTCGGCGGTGAGGTGGCGCCGATCGGCGATGAGCTGGGTGCTTGTCTGCGGGCGCTCGGACTCGCACCAGGAGGTTGGTGGTGCCGGGTCAGTCGCTGCGAGCGCAGACGGTCCGCCTCGCCGCGGGTCGGTGCCAGCAGCTTGGGTGCTCTCGTCAGAGCGGTCAGTGCCGCGATGGCCGAAATGGGAGCTGACCTCTGGTTGAACTCGAGATGCAGGGTGCTCGGCAGCCAAGGGTCGAGGAGATCGATGCCGATGGGCGACTCGAGCGGATCTCGTCCTGGATGAGCATCCGCGCGCGCTCGCCCAGCGAGGCGGACGGCTGGCGTGCTGCGCGAGCCTCGAAGAGGCTGGTCTTGGACGAAGTGCTTGCAGCACGCGGGTGTGGTCACTCCGCGGGCGCGGGCCACTCCGCCTCAGCGTCACTGTGTGCCACCCGTTGGGAGTCAGTGAGGGTCAGGGTGGTGTCGATGGAGTCGCTGTCGGGTGTCCGTACTGCGCCGATCGGTCGGTCTTCTACATCCAGGTAGGTTAACTAAGTTCACCACCACCTGTCGAAAGATGGGGCATGGTTGCGCACACGTGGAGACTCGCTGTCGGCGACGGTGACCACGATAGCGGTCGAGACCGGGCCGCTGGGTGATGTGGCTCGAAGGTAGCCCGCCTGCCCTGTGAGCGCTGCCAGCGGCGACACAGCGCGGCGAAAGTCGGAGAGTCACCGAGACGCCTCTGATGCAACTGCTGCGGATATCGGTACCAGCGGGTGAACCGTGTGCCGCAGATCCTTGCCGTGCCGTCGGCTCTTTGGCGTCGCTGAATCGTGTCACGTCCATCACGGCGCCGGGACGACAGCGACGACAGACCACCTCGCGCCGCGGCCCGAGCACGTCAGGATGAAGGAGCACGGCCGGCCCGTGCCGTTTGCGACTCCCGCGCCGCGGTCCGACGCCGTGCGCGTCAAACCTACTCGCGTCCTTGTTCATCGGCCGGCCAGCGCCATGTCGGTACCTCTCGACACGCCTCGGTAGCCGCCGCTGATCTCCGGCCTCCGCAGCTTCGGGTGCCCGCGCCGATCAGAGGGGTGAGCCGCAACTCCCCGCGTCCGCTCGTCCGCTACTGAGCGACCGGCGGGCTCGTCGCGGTCTCGCACCTCCGATCAGGGAACCAGCACCAGTTCCCATCCCGCGTCCGCCGCCTTCCCGCAGGGCGGGACGCCTCGATTCATCCACTTCTTTTTCGCTTCGTCCAGATCCATGCAGTGCCTATGGACCTTTGTTTCGGTTCCTGGCACCCTGGTGGAGACGAGCAATGTCGCATCGCGGGCCCGCACGCCATGCGGCGAGTGAAACAAGGCCTGTTGTCGCGCGATGACCCTCGAGCCTCTCCATCGGACCCGACTTTTGTGCCTCCGCCGTCTCCCGCACGCGGGACGCCCCACCGGTGCAGCGGACGCCACACCTGCGTCCGTCACCGTCCGGGTGGCTGCGGGCCACCAGGCCACGAGCGTCCCAGTCCACCGCGCACCCGAGCTCAGGGAACCTGGCGGGCCGTCCGCGCGGCCGGTGCTTGCAGGCGTGCGTGAGTCGAGGCGGCGGCGTCAGAGCGCACCGCCGCTCACACACTCGCTTGGTGCGCCACCCGCTCCTCCGGTCCGCTCTGGCTTCGAGACCGCGGCTGGCAGCGTCGTCCTGCGCGATCTTGCCGACTGAGTACGCTCATGACTCCTGTGCGCCACGATCCCGAAGGCGGCCGCGCGCAGCCTGCCCGGCGGAGCCGCTGTGCCTTCTCGCCCCGCGGGACTGTCCGAGCGCCTCAGTGCCGAGCGCTCCCTGCGTACCCTGCGTGCGCCGTCGACCACTCGACGGCTCCGACGAGCTTCTGCGCCGCCACCTCCTGGAGCGTCTGGAGCCTCCATCAGTTCATCTCCGCCGGGAGGAGGGAGGCACTCGGTTTCCTCTCTCGCCGTTCCAGCAGATCGCCGCCAGCTGCAGCCGCCCGAGACTGCCGCGCCGGCTCCGGCAGAGCCGGACCTCGCCGAGGCCGAAGGGCCAAGTGGGAGGACGCCTAGACCTCCACCGCACCGTCTGGGCGCTGCTGCCCCGCCCTGGAGGCTGGCCGCCTCCTGGCCGCCTCGGCCGGGCCAGTGCGATCGCCCACTCAGCCAGGTCGACGTCGTCGTCGCCGGGCAGGCGCGCCGATCTCGCCGACGCCGGACCCGGGGACTGCCGAGGACCTGCCGGCCACCCCTGCGTCACAGCTCCAGGAGGCGGACATCGTCGCCCGCCGCGCTGCGCTGGACTTCGCCTCACCCTCACGCGACGTCTCGCCGCGCGCCCCAGGCCGGTCGGCCTCGAGCGCCACGCCTGTGGATGCGCCGCGTCCCTGGAGCAGGTGGATTCGAGGAGACCTCGCCTGGGCCACCGAGGGCTGGCGGGTCATCGCCAACAGGGCGCCATCGCCGTCGACGTCCTGGGCCGGCGCCGATGCGGCGACCTCAGCCGGCATCTGCGCGCCGACCACGACCCGCCCTGCGCCCGGAGGACTACGACCTGGCAGCGGAGGGTCTCGACAGGCCTGGGACGCCGTCGTCGGCCGGATCCTCGACCCCGCCGACGGCCTGGGCCGCCCCAGGTGCGCCTCGGGGGCCCGACGGCGCCGTCACTACGAGGGCCGCGCGGAGCCGGCGGGCGCCGCCGGCTGGCGTCGTCCTGCGCTCCCTGGCCGACGGCGAGCGGTTGGTGTGGCCGTGGATGGAGCGGACCACGGTCCTGCAGAGTCGGTTCCGGGCCACACGTCCACGTCGGCGCGCCGCCGCAGCACCGCCTGACCGCGCAGCAGCGCTACCTGGGCTCCAGTGCCGGCGGCTGCGAGGGCTGGGGCCTGTACGCCGGTCCCTCGCCGACGAGCTCAGGCTCATGCCACGCCGAGACCGCTGACCCGTTTGGCGGCGCGCCCGCTGGCGCCTGGCCCGGGTGCTCGTGGACCTGGGCGTCCTCCCGGCTCCCCCGTGCCCGATGACGTCGCAGCCCCGGGGGCCGACGCGGTGGAACCGGGCGACCGTCACCGCCGTGCTGCGCCACCACCGTGATCTCGAGGCGCCTGCGCTCAGTCTCCCCAGCACCTGGGGTGTCGGCCAGCCGCTGAGCCTGCGCGGTGGGGAGGCAGGTCTGGCAGGCCGGTCGGCACAGTGCCCAGGCTCAGGCCCGCACCGGGGCGTGAGCTGGACCTGCGCGCCTTCCGGCCGGGGGCATCGACCTGGGCGGCGTGGGGCTCGATCGCCATGAGCGCCCGCACGCCTGCACGAGGATGCGGGAGCGGAGCAGCGGTGGGCCGGCCGTTCTCAATCGGCCGGAGTCGCCGTGGGCCGGTCATGCTCCGTTACCCGACAGGATCTGTCGGGAAGGCGGGCGTGCCGCGACGTGAATGCCCGCGCGCCTGCGCCGATGGTCGGAGCGGCGGAGTGCCCTGAGGGGTGGGCGGTCCGTGGTGAGGGGCCAAGGCAGTGCCAGGGGCGGCGAGAAGTCGCCCCGGCACACGGAAGGACGCGCAAATGCGCCAGCGGAACCCGGCTCCCGTTGACTCCGCCTTATCACTGTGCCACGAGAAACCCGGGTGTGACATGCCGAAACAGCGACTTTAGCGCCTGAATGAGGAAATGTGATTCATTGAGCAAGATTTCTCAGTTTCTCCGGGAGTTCATGGTCCCATGATGAAGGTTTGACACAAAATCACTGAAGAAGGACTGGGGTGGTTGCGCTTCCTGCTGTTTCACGCCGGCGTGTCGCTGTGGCTGTGGAGAGAGTGCTCAGGGTGTCGTCGCGCGCGTCCCGCTGCGCTGAGCCTGAAGAATCCGCCCCGTGGGACGAAAGTAGAGAGCTTGACGGGCCTCACAAGACAGGCGCGCGGTAACGGGGCGCTCAGGTATCGGCTGGGCCGGGAGTCCTGGATACCTGGGGTGGAGTTCAACCGGCGGCCCGACCAGCGCGTTGCCGTGGTCATTCTGCCAAGGATGAGGCTGAGCGCATCGCCCACCACGCGTGCGGGCCTGCCGCTCCATCGCAGGTGGACCTCGTCATCGTCGTCGACGACGGCTCGACCGATGGAACTCAGGACCACGCCCGCGCCGCCGGCGCTGCGGCGATCCCGCCACTCCGTCTCCGCGGAGGCCTCCGCCACGGAACCAGAGCCTCCATCGTCGCCGATGGCGACTACTCCGATGATGCCCTGCTGCTGCTGTTCATCGACGCCGACCTGGGGACTCGGCCGCCTCACTGCCTGGGACTGGGCTCCCGGTCGTCGACGGCGTCGCCGACATGTCCATCGCAGTGCAAGCGGTCGGGCCAGTGACGCAGCCAGGTGGTGCGCGCCGCCAGGCAGAGCCATCTCACTGGCACCGGGTGGCGCCCGGTGGCGCCGCTGTCCGGTCAGCGATGTGACAGGCCGTGAGGCCTACGAAGGCGGTGCCTGGCCGACGGCTGGGGGTGGAGGTCAGATCTGACCATCGACAGTCCTCGTAGCGGACTCGCCGTCATCGAGTCCCCTGCGACATCACCGTCGCGTCACCGGAGCAACCGGGCCACGGCACGATGACCGGGCTCCCAGTACGAGGACGTCACTGCGGGCGGTGACCCGGCGCAAGCTGCGCCGCCACCGCGTGCCCGCGCGCCTCCCTTCAGGGAAGGCGGCCGCGGGCAGTCCGCGTCTTCACCTGCGCGCCGTGCCCGCGGCAAGGCCGACGTGACGCGGCATCGAGGCGGCGGACTAAGCCACACGATACTGCGAAAGCTCGCAGGCGGCGGCTGCCTCGGGGACGAGCCCGGCAGCGCTGGCGCCGGCTTCCTCCCGGACAGCATCAGCGCAGCGGGGCTGCGGCGGCTGCAGGATGCGGCCGGCCATCGTGACTTGAGTCGGTTTGACGGACGGCCACGACGTCCGGCACACAGGACTGGCAGCGCCGTGGTCCCGGTGTGCGCGGACAGGGCAGCTCGCGCGTGGGACCGAGTCCGGTCCCTCAGCGCGCGCACGTGTCCCGTGGGCGGCAGCTGAGCGGAAGCGTGCGGCAGCTGTGCCGGAGCGCGGGCGCCTGCCGCGGCGCCCACCACGCCCGCGGCCGCGCGCGGTGCAGGCCAAGACGTCGCAGCAGGCAGCCTCGTGATGAAGCGCGACCGGTGCGTACGCCTTGCGCTCAACGCCGCCGTGCAGCCGGGCCGTCGGCCACCTGACGGGCAAGCGTCCCAGGTGCGTGGGCCACCGGGCCGAGAAAGAGATCGACGACGGCCGGAACCCGCTCTACCCACGGGACTGTGCGGTCCCGATGCGCAGCCAGCGCGCGCAGCTCAGGCGCAGGAAGCCGCGCCAGGCCCACTGCACCGAGGAGGCCATGACGTCGGCACCAGCGTCAGGGCGCCGCCCACGTCCGCGCCAGCTGCGAGGCGCCATGCAACGATCAGCGCCGCCGCCCATCGGGCGTCGTGTAGCGCATGGTCGCGGCACGCCGCCCAGCGCCGCCCAGGCGCCGAGCGATGGCTGACGACGAGCGCGCCGTACCACCAGCGCGAAGGCCGTATTCGACACCCCGTAGGAAACGGCCCGCCACCACCGTTCATTCGCAGCGGGCGCATTTGGCGAGCCCGCCCGAAAACCCGAGGCGCCCGCGGCGAGCGTCCGACCAGCAGGCCAGCGGGATCATGCCACCGCCACCAGCAGCGCGTCGAGCTCGCCCCCGCTTCATGGACAGGGGACGACAAGGCAGGGCGTGGGACGCCCGGCTCGTCCGGTTGCGCAGCTCGGCGAGCCTCCCCGGGCGGAGGGGTGTCGGGGGATCGACCGGCTCAGCGGCGGCCAGTGGCGCAGAGTGCTGAGGGCGACGGACTCGGTGAGTGGCGGGAAGGCCGCCTGTGCCGCCGCGCGCGCCCGCGATCCCGGCGGCCGTGATGCCCGCAATCCCGGCCGCGACCAGCGCGTGGCTGCAGCCATGGCGACGGCAAGGCCCGCTCGAGAACCGGCGAGGCCCGCGCCACACCATGGGACAGCATTGACCAGCAGCAACGCCGTCGGCGGGCGCTGAGGTGAGACCAGCCACGCAGTGACCCGGCGCCGGAGCCTCACGCCGGCTCACGGGTCGCTGCAGCTGACGAGCCCGCCAGACCAGGGCTTGCCAGTCAGCCAGCCCCATGAGGCATGGCGCCGGCCGAACATCACTGTGGCCTGGGAGGGCGCGGGCGTGCTGAGGCGTCGTTGGCGAGCCGCAAGATGCGGGCGTCGGTGAAAGCGCACGCCAGCGGCAGCTGTCGCAGTGCCGCGCGTGCCAGCTCGAGCGGTGTGAGCGCCCGACCGTCGAAAACCGGGTCGTGGCCGGCGGGCGGACACGAGAGTCGGGTGAGGTCGGTCGAAATGCAGGCCAGGCCCGGCTGGTGCGATGCGTCGCCGATGGCGCGCGCGCGTCGGGTGCCGCGCGCACTGGTCGTGCCCGCGCGGCCGCCATCTGCGCCGAGCCTCGTCGTCGGCGAGGCGATGGCGAGGGCAGGTGCCGGACGCGCCTGCTCCTGGACCGTGCGCAGGGGCGTCGTCGAGGGCGGTGATCCGCTCTCGGCGTCGACATGCTGGAGAGCGTCCCGGGCGGTGTCGACCATGGTGAGGTCACGCCGGCAGCCGGGCCTCCGGCCACCGACGCGAGGGGCGGGCCTGTTCGCTGAGCCCCCGGTGCTCCCATGGCCCGGCGCTGCGTGCGCCCGACGGCGATCGAGACGTCGTGCCCGAGCGCTCCCGACCGAGGTGTCGCGGGGATCGCGGCGGCGTGCCGGCGCAGGACGCAGTAGCCGGTTCGATGGCGCTCACGCGCTACGCCCCGGCCAGGGTGGAAGCCAGGCGTCGGCCGGGCGGGTGCCGGTCCGCATGTGCTGCACTGGACGGGTTCATCAGCTCGCAGAGGCGAAGGCCAGCAGGCGGGCGGCCCGCCGAGCCGGCGCCGAGCCAGGTCCCCACCGACACGCCGTCATGGGAGCCTGTTCTGGAGGTCGCCCAGGTGAGATTATTCGTCGGGATCGCAGCGCCGGCCACCGGCCGCGGGTAAGGCGGCATCAGGAGGCGGCGCGCGCCGACACCGCCTGGGACGCAGGCGCCGCAGATTCAGCGCCGACCAGACGCTGCGTCGCCCACGCCGCCAGGATCATGCCGATGACTACGGCAGCACGAGGACGTGCGACCCGCGCGCGCAGGCGCTGTTGACGACCGTCGAGGTCTCCACCGCGACCAGCCTACGGGGCCTGTCGCCCGAGAGTGTCCAGATGGGACGGCTTTGACGTCGTCCATCTGCTGGCGGTCTGGCGCGCGGAGCAAATTGCTTTGACCAGCACACAAACGCGGACAGCTCATATTTCTTCTGGCCGGACTTCAAAGTCGTCAGGCGGACCAAAATGAGTGTGAAACGATGTCCTGGCCGGCATCCGGCTCACACAGGTGCTGGCGGAGCCACGGCTGACCGCCTCCCGCCATAGCACCGAAGAGGGCGTGAATCAGCGAGAGGATGCTGCCCGGGTGCGGGCCACGCGCGCTCGCGCCGGCCCTCCGCCAGCGGCGAGACCTCGTGGTGAGCCCGCGTAGATGCGATCCAGGTGGCGCTGCCCGAACTTGCGCCCAGCCGCGGGTCTCGAGTCTCCGACGTGCGCGCCCTGCGCCATCCGGGTCGATGAGGGGCGCCGACCACCCGTCAGCCCGTAACCTGGCCCATAACGGCCGTATTG
>BNJU01004007.1_pt1 | contig 59478 bp, 86 predicted proteins | sample 8539281 | NCBI WGS metagenome assembly BNJU01 (sample SAMD00202456, study PRJDB9452) | human saliva metagenome | isolation source: human saliva | place: Japan
GTATGTTTGTAAACACCGCACCTCTTTTTCTTATTTCTTCTTCCGGTTTAATACTGCATTGAGGACAATGGCCCGAGTATGCTGGCTACGACGATTCCAGTTTGAGGAAGAACATTTGGAAGGCTGTTGGCATGCTGACAAAGAGATTACGTTATTGAGTCCGACACCTGCAGCGATGAGAGACAGCTGCGATAAAGGAAGTTGTGTTCATTGTTAGCAAAATCAACGCGGGCAGGTTTGCATCGCGAAGGAAACAAAACCAAACATCACCAGCATGGCCTCCAGGACAGGAGCTCGGAATGATTTGAGCGAGGGCACCAAACTTAGGGAGGAGTCCAGGGGAGGACTAGGAAACCAGCTAGCGTAGTAGATTGGCAGGCGGGTCTTGATACCAGATAATTTAACCAAACCCAACGTTTTGTGAAAATCCTAGTAGAGGGAAGGTGTTAAAGATTCCTCCGAAGTACAGCCAGACCTTCTCGCACGGTAACCGTTACGCAGGCGCGTGCTGTCGGTGAGTCATTGGTGATATCGAGACAAGGCTGATAAGCACCAGTCGACTCAACCATAGACACCGTTGCGATGATACACATCATGACAATGAGAGGAGATTTCAAGGTTGGCATTCCAAAGTAGAGTGGAGTTGGGACATGGACAAAGCGGTGCTGCTACAACGAGGAGAAATCAACCAAGCCCATGGTAGCAACAATGGCGGTTCCAACAACCAGACCAATCAAAATAAGAGATGAGACTTGATAAATCCTTTTGGTAAAGATGTTGATCGAGAGGATGATTAGAACAGTGATGGCTGCAAGCAAGAGACTTTGACCAGTTGGCTCTGGAACATTATTTCCCATATTTCCAATAGCGACAGGAATTAGGTCAATCCAATCGTGGTAATGACAGAGCCTGTTACGATGGATGGGAAGAGATTGGCTGCTTTTGAAAAAAATTCCTGAAATCAGAACCACATAAATCCCAGAAACGATAAGGGCACCAAACATAGCACCGCTACCGTGGCTGCCCAATCATAATCAAAAGGACGACGGATTGGAAGCAACCGAGCTGGAACGACTGGTGGTCAATCCGAAAGTATTTGTTGAGTTGGAGTTGGAGGAAGGTGGCCACCCGACACATGAAGATATCTGTGGAGATTAGGTAGGTCAACTGCTCAGCTGAATAGCCAAGAGCTGTCGCAATCATGATAGGGAACCAGGATAGAGACCGCAGGTACATGGCTAGTAAGTGCTGCAAGCCAAGAACGGCTGCTTGCGAGATGTTTTTCTTGTTTTTGCATTGAGATCTGCCTCCCTTAAATACGACCTGACCATTTTTCAAAACGATCCAAGCGAGCCAGTGATAGAGACTGGATATCCTGCTTTTTCAAAGCAAATCGACCATCTTGGAAAGATTTTCAATCACGATACCAATCAGCTTCAACTTTTGCTCCAGCTTGTTCGATGATTTGGATCGAAGCCTTTGGCAGCTTGTCCATTTAGCTGGGAAATCATCGATAATCAAGACCTTGTCCTCTGGTGAGAAGAATTTTCCAGCGATGGAAACGGTGCTGGTCACCTGCTTTGGTAAAAGGTAGACCTCGGGCGGTTAAGATGCCCTTCGTTCATGGTGATGTTTTTAGCTTTCTTGGCGAAAATCATGGGAACGTCTAAGGCTTCAGCTGTAAAAACAGCTGGGACAATGCCTGACGCTTCAATGGTTACGACCTTGGTAATGCCAGCAGAAGCGAATTTGTCCGCAAATACCTTACCAATCTCCCGCATCAAAGCTGATAGTCAGCTTGGTGGGTTAAAAGGAATCTACCTTGAGGATGTTGTCACCCAGATATGCCCATCCTGAAGGATGCGCTCTTCTAATAATTTCATAAGACCTCCTAAAGTCTAAAACTCTTTATTTGCTTGTCTATGATATCGTCTCAGAAAGGGACTAGAAAAAGGACCTACTTAATCCCATAAAGCAAGTCCCCAAAATAGAGCATGGCCAAAAACCATACCTTCAGCTGACATACTCATTGTTGGGTGTTCCGGCACCTTATGAGAAACGTCGTGCCAATTCACGACATAAACAAAGTAAAATGATATTCAATTTTAAATAGGCTACTAGCCAATGTTTTTATTTTTACACCAATTAACTTTATAAATCAAATATTTTGTTAGCAAATAGATCATAAAAGCGAACGAAACAAAAACCTACAAGGCTGAGATGAGTATTAGCAGACTTTCGATTATTCTATTCGCTGAAATCTTAAAAATAACCATCTGGATCCAAAATCTGCAAATTCATGAGGGTAAATAAAGCTATCTCCCACTCAGAAATTCTCTTTTTGGTCAGCGGGACGATGGATAGGATAGTCAGCTTCAGCAGTTTTTGGTGGAGCTGAGGGACATCTTCAATGCCAAAGGAAATATTGACACCGCGCCCGAAAGGATAGGTCAGTTGAGCTAATTCTTCTGTGCTGCCTTCTTCTAACATAAGTTGGCAGTCTTCAAGCGAGAGGAAGAAATTTCTCCTCTGGACGCTCGTATTCGACAGAAATCCCAGCAAGTCGCGATAGAAGTGGCGTGACTTTTCGAGTGTCAGATACTACAAATTCAGGAATGACAGCCGATAGTCCATGGCTTTCTCCTTGAGCTCAATCTCCATGACAATGGGCGTGTGGTCTTGACGCGCACCCGAGTCAATCATGATCGAACTTGGTCACCTTGTCAGCCACGCGGTTGCTATGTGAGCCAGTAGTCGATTCTCCAGCCTGTATTGTTGATTTTAAGTCTTGCTACGTTGGCCCTTACCAAGTGTAAGCGCTCTGGGACATCGCCTAGTGAATGATGGCGGAAAGGGTGTCAGTAAATCCAGTTGCCAAGAGGTTGGTAAATCCAGCACGCTCCTCGTCTGTAAAACCAGGTGAACAGCAGTTGCTTTGGCAGGATTTACAAGGTCAATTTCATATGAGCTACGTTGTAGTCTCGAGTCGCAGGACTGGTTTTCTTTGTCTAGTTGAGCCAAATACTCAGCGATGTTGACATCCCAGACTTGACGTTCTTCCAAAGCGTTTGAGACCGTCGCCAGCGTTTGGAGTGTAAACTTAGGGTCACGAAAAATTTATCAAATTCTAGAGCTGATGATACGGCCTTCCAAGTCCATGGTAGAAGGGGCACCGATTTCTGGGGAAAGCTGATAGTAGGCGTGAGTTCTTTCTTATGAGAGAACATGGTTCCAGCATAGCCTTGCGGGCAGGTTCTTGGGAAGGCGCCACGTGTTTTCATAACCTAGGAAGAGTTCCTCTAAAGAATTTCAAGTGTTTCTTTGTAGGGCCATGGCAGAAAGCTTGGTTTCTTGGATGGCGATGATATCAGCATTTTTCAGCGACCAAGGTTTTGTGGGACTTCTTGGGACAATTTTGGCACGAGCTGAGTCACTAGTTAGGGGCAGCATTGAGGGAATCAATATTCCATGAGATAAGTTTCATAAAGTTACCTTTTTCATTCAGATTATAGATTTTTATTATACCAAAAAGGTCTATTTCCCCAACGTATGTTTGCGAAAAATCACTCTCTTTCGTTTATAATTAGAATGATTTTTATGAAGGGTGAAAATAAATGAAATTTTACTCATATGACTATATGCTAGCCAAATCAGTCAACAAATGGCATCATGATTGGCTTTGGGATTGTTCTCCTAGCTATCGACAGGTTTTTGCTTTTTAAAACATATCGAGATAAAAAAGGGGACTAAGTTTCAGAGTTGGTCATGATTTTGTACTGACCTTAGTAGCTCATGCTTTTGGTGACAATCTCAAAATACCAGAAACAATCAAGCCTCTAACAATCAATTTCAAACTTCCTTCATTTCATAGAGTTGTTTCCAAAAGACTTTGGGGGTGGATAAATCAGAAGTCTATGTTAATACTTCTGCCAAACACTGATGGAGCACTTATCAAAGGTAGGTTCAAAATTTCTATCGTGCCCAGAACGAGCAAGCAGACAAGTATCTTTTAGAAAGTGGAAATTGCATCAAAACAGACGCTATTGAATTGGTGGAGGTAAACAAATGACACTCAATTATATCGAAAATTTTAATCAAAACTGGCCTTGAGTCTTTTCTCTCTGTGTTTTATTTATTAATGATGACAGGAAAAGAATCTAGCACCTAACTCTGCTGTAGATCAAATTCAGAACTATGTTCTTGGTGGTATCATCGGTGGGGTGATTTACAATAGTTCAATCAGTATCCTGCAGTACACGGTGATTTCTGATGATGTGGACGATTTTGGTCTTGACCCTCAAGTGGCTCAACAACAATGTTCGTTTGTCAAACGCTTTGATTGATGAAACCAACTCTCCTCATCAAAAATGAGCAGATTGATCCAGAAAGCCTGTCGTTCAGTTGGTTTGTCTGCAGCAGAAGTTGCTCTCAAACTTCATGACAAGAATTTTCCAGATGAAACAGGTCAAATGCGCATGTGCAGGAGCAAAATGGTCAAACTCATCGTGGTCCAAATAGGAGATGAAAATCCTGAGTATCAGTTGTGACTGACGGTGTGATCAAGTCGATGTTTTTGGAATCGATTGGCATCGTAACGAAGAGTGGCTGCTTGATAGACTCAAAGCAAAACAAGGACATGACAATGTGGCCAATATCTTTATCGCTGAGTATGACAAGATGTCGCCAGTCACGAGTCTGGCTAAACCTACGTGAATAAGAAAAACCTCGAGGAGTGCTTGGCGCTCAGGTTTCTATTTGCCTACATCAGAAAGGGATTTTTATGTCCATTATTCAAAAACTCTGGTGGTTTTTCAAGTTGAAAAACACCCAGTTATTTAGTCAGGATTGTGGCTCTGGTCTTGGTTTCCGTCCTCAATCTCATTCCCCCTATGGTTATGGGGCAGGGTCATTGATGCCATCTATCAGACAATTAGCTAGCAGGACCTTCTTCTTGACCTATTTACTTGCTGCTTGCAGCCTTTGGGATGTATTATCTGCGCTATGTTTTGGCGTATGTATATCCTCGGAACCTCCTACCGTTTGGGGCAGATTATGCGGTCTCGCTTTATTTGAGCATTTCACAAAAATGTCTCCAGCCTTTTATCAGACCTATCGGACAGGAGACCTGATGGCACACTTACCATGATATCAATGCCTTAACCCTCGTCTGGCAGGCTGGCGGTGTCATGTCTGCAGTGGATGCCTCCATCACGGCGCTGGTGACCTTTGACTGACCATGCTCTTTAGCATTTCATGGCAGATGACTCTTGTTGCTATTCTTCCACTACCTTTCATGGCTTGTGCGACCAGTCGTCTAGGAGAGAAAGACCCACAAGGCCTTTTTGGTGAATCACAGGCTGCCTTTTACTGAACTCAATAACAAGAGTGCAGGGTCTGTATCAGGTATCAAAAGTGACCAAGTCTTTTTCGGGTTATCAGGCGGACGAGTTGAGTCCTTTCAGGACAGTCAATAGATTGACCTTTCAAAAAGAATCTCCAAACCATGAAATACGATAGTCTCTTTGATCCCATGGTTCTCTTGTTTGTTGGTTCATCCTATGTGTTAACTCTCTTGGTCAGCTCTTTGATGGTTCAGAAAGGGCAGATCACGGTTAGAATCTGAGTCACCTTTATCAGCTACTTGGATATGCTGGTTTGGCCTCTATGGCTGATTGGTTTTCCTCTTTAATATCACTCCAGCGAGGCAGGTGTCTTACCAACGGATTGAGAACTCTTTTATCTCAGGAATCACCAGTAAAAGACCCTGAGTTTCCTCTGGACGGTATTGAAAATGGACGTTTTGGAGTACGCTCATTGACAGCTTTGCCTTTGAAAATGAGGAGACACGACGGATATTCACTTTGGTTTGGAAAAAGGACAAACCCACTAGGCTTGGTCGGACAGACAGGCTCTGGGAAAACGTCCTTGATTAAGCTCCTCTTGCGTGAATACGATGTGGATAAAGGGCTAGTTTATCTAAACGATCGCGATATTCGTGACTATCGTCTGACAGACCTTCGCGAGTCTCATGGGCTATGTTCCTCAGGATCGAGTTCCTCTTTGCGACCTCTATCTTAGACAATATCCGCTTTCGGCAGTCCTAATTTGCCCCTTTCAGCGGTCGAGGAAGCTGACTAAAGCTAAAGCTCAAGTTTACTAAGATATTGTGGCCATGCCTCAGGGATTTTGATACGCTGATCGGTGAAAAAGAGTCAGTCTCTCAGGTGGTCCAAAAAGCAACGTCTGGCTATGAGTCAGGGCTATGATTTTAGACCCTGATATCTTGATTTTAGATGATTCCTTGTCAGCCGTGGATGCCAAGACAGAGTACTACGATTATCGACAATCTCAAGGAGACGCGGAAGAATAAGACAACCATTATCACTGCTCATCGTCTCAGTGCGGTCGTCCATGCAGATTTGATTTTGGTTCTGCCAAAAATGGCCAAATCATCCGAACGCAGTCACGCACGAGACCTGCTAGCCCTAGATGGCTGGCTGGTACTGCAAACCTATCAGTCTCAGCAGTTGGAAATGAAAGGAGAAGAAGATGCAGAATAAGCAAAGAACAATGGGTTGTATTGAAGCGCTTGATGTCTTATCTCAAGCCTATGGTCTCCTGACCTTTTTGGCACTCAGTTTTTCTCCTCGCGACGACGGTCATTAAAGTGTCATTCCTCTTGGCTTCCCACTTTATCGACCAGTACCTCAGCAATCTCAACCAACTAGCTGTGACCGTTTTGATGGTCTACTATGGTCTTTATATCCTACAAACTCTAGTTCAGTATGTCGGCAATCTTCTCTTTGCGCGGGTTTCCTACAGTATTGTCAGAGATATTCGTCGGGATGCCTTTGCCAATATGGAGAAACTGGGCATGTCTTATTTTGACAAGACGCCAGCAGGTTCCATCGTCTCTCGTTTGACCAATGATACCGAGACCATCAGTGACATGTTTTCGGGAATTTTATCCAGCTTTATCTCAGCAGTTTTCATCTTTCTGACAACCCTGTATACCATGTTGGTGCTGGATTTTCGTTTGACAGCTTTAGTCTTTGCTCTTTCTTCCCTTGATTTTCCTTTTTGGTCAATCTCTATCGGAAAAAGTCAGTGAAAAATCATCAGAAAAACCAGAAGTCTCTTGTCGGATATCAATAGTAAGCTGGCAGAGAATATCGAGGGAATCAGGATTATCCAGGCCTTTAATCAAGAGAAGCGCCTGCAGGCAGAATTTGATGAAATCAACCAAGAACACTTGGTCTATGCCAGCCGATCTGCAGCCTTGGATGCCTCTTTTGCGTCCTGCCATGAGTTTGCTGAAACTCCTAGAGCTACGCCGTCTTTGATGGCTTACTTTTGGCTACCGTGGTCTGTCTATCAGGGATAACGGCCGGAACCATGTATGCCTTTATCCAGTACATCAACCGTCATCTTGATCCTGATTGAGGTGACGCAAACTTTCAGCCCTTCAAACGTCCATGGTGTCTGCAGGTCCGTGTCTTTTGCCTTGATTGACGAAACGACCTATGAGCCTCTTCATCAAAAAGATGGAAACCAAAAGTCAGAAGGCAATATCCGTTTTTGAACATGTGTGTCTTTCTCGTATGATGGCAAAGCATCAGATTCTGGATGATATTTCCTTTTTCAGTTAAGAAGGGCGAAACCATTGCCTTTGTAGGTCACACAGGTTCTAGAAATCTTCCATTATCAATGTCCTCATGCGTTTTATGAATTTCAGTCAGGCGACGTTCTCTTGGATGATGTGGATATCAGGAACTACAGTCAGGAAGAGCTGAGAAAAACATGTCGGTTTTGGTCTTACAGGATGCCCTTCCTCTATCATCAGGACCATCAAGTCCAATATCGCCATGTACCAAGATCTTAGTGATGATCGGGGTTCAGAGCTGCAGCTAGCTTTGTCGATGCAGATTCCTTTATTCAGGACCTTCCGATGGGCTATGATGCACTGTTTCCGAGCGTGGTTCGAGCTTTTCTGCTGGCCAACGCCAGCTTCTTGCCTTTGCTAGAACTGTCGCCAGTCAGCCTAAAATCCTGATTTTGGATGAAGCGACAGCCAATATTGACTCTGAAACAGAAAGTTTGGTTCAAGATTCCTAGCTAAAAGATGAGACAGGGGCGGACGACCAGTGCCATTGCTCATCGCCTTTCGACCATCCAAGACGCCAACTGCATCTACGTCTTGGACAAAGGGCGATATCATCGAGTGGAACCCATGAGGAACTCTTGGCATGGGAGGAACCTATCACAAAGATGTATAGCTTGCAGGCTGGGGCCATGTCCTAGTGCTCTTTGGAAAATCTCTAAAACCATGTCAGCTTTATCTGCAACCTCAAAGCTGTACTTTGATTTTCATTGAGCATCAGAAGAAATCCTTCAAATCACAGATTTCTTGCACCGCCTTTTCCATTTTTGTGGTATAATGAAAAATGTTGACAAATAGTATAATAAAAACAAAGGAGAAACAGCATGCTGAAATGGGAAGACCTACCGTGGAAATGCAATCAAGCGAGTTAGAGTCTTACTACCAACTTGTCTCTAAAAAGGAAAGGATTCGCTGATTTTCAGCGTTGCCTGGACTGAGTTCTGGCCCTAGTTTTGCTACTGACTCTCCCAGTCTTTCTTGTCTTGAGCATTTGGATCAGTTGGATATGAGGACCTGTCATTTTACAAAAGCAAGAGCGCGTGACCCAGTATAATCGTCCGTTCAAGATTTGGAAGTTCGTACTATGGTAACGGATGCGGATAAAAAGGAGTCTGGTGACTTCTGCTAACGATAGTCGCATTACCAGGTTGGAAATTTCATCCGCCGTGTGCGTTTGGACGAACTTCCTCAGCTGGTCAATGTCCTTAAAGGCGAGATGTCCTTTGTTGGGGACGACGTCCCGAAGTGCCACGTTACACAGAGCAGTATAGTCCTGAAATGATGGCGACCTTGCTCTTTGCCAGCAGGGAATCACCTCTCCGGCCAGTATCAACTACAAGGATGAGGACACCATCATCAGTCAGATGACGAGAAAGGTCTATCGGTTGACCAGAGCTATGTCGAACATGTCCTTCCTGAAAAGATGCGCTATAATCTCGCCTATCTCCGAGGTTTGGTTTCCTGGAGACATCAAAAATCATGTTTCAAACCGTGTTTGAAGTACTAAAAATAAAGTAGATCATGAGAAAATGAGAAATTACAGATAAAAGGAGCAAATCAATGCCAAATTACAATATTCCATTTTCACCTCCCGATATTACAGAAGCTGAAATTGCTGAAGTGGCGGATACCCTGTCGTTCTGGTTGGATCGCAACAGGTCCGAAGACAAAAGAACTGGAGCCGCCGCTTGTCTCCAGTACACACAGACACCTAAGACTGTCTTGCCTCAACTCTGCGACAGCCGCTCTTGAGTTGATTTTGCGTGTTTTTGGAGTGGGACCTGGGGATGAAGTCATCGTTCCAGCTATGACTATATACAGCTTCATGTAGATGTTATCACACACGTAGGAGCGACCCTGTCATGGTGGATATTCAAGCAGATACGTTTGAGATGGACTATGACTACTTGAGCAAGCCATCACTGAAGAAGACTAAGGTGATTATTCCGGTTGAGCTTGCAGGGGATTGTTTGCGACTATGATCGTTTGCTCCAAGTGCGTGGAGAAAGCAGGACCTCTTTACAGCTGCTAGCAAGTGGCAAAAAGCCTTTAACCATATCGTAATTGTCTCAGATAGTGCCCATGCTTTGGGATCGACCTTATAAAAGGACAACCAGCTGGATCGATCGCTGACTGCTTCATTTCTCATTCCACTGCGTTAAGAACTTTACAACGGCTGAGGAGAAGTGCGACTTGAAAAGCCAATCAGCGATTGATGACGAAGAGATGTACAAGGAGTTCCAAATCACTTTTCCCTTCATGGTCAAACAAGGATGCTCTTGCAAGATGCAATTGGGTTCATGGGAGTACGATATCGTCACCTAGCCTCAAGTGCAATATGACCGATATCATGGCTTCGATTGGTTTGGTACAATTGGATCGTTACCAGCTTTGCTAGAACGTCGTGAGGACATCGTGGACCGCTATGATCGTGGTTTTGCAGGTTCTCGCATCCGTCCATTGGCACACAAGACTGATAGTGTCGAATCTTCACGCCACCTCACCATCACCCATGTAGAAGGAGCAAGTTTGAAGAACGCAACCCATCATCCAAGAAAATTGGCCAGCAGGAATTGCAAATAACGTACACTATAAACCACTTCCTCTCTTGACAGCCTATAAGAATCTTGGCTCGATATGGCAGATTATCCAAAGAGCCTATGCCTTCTTTGAAAATGAAATTACGCTTCCTCTTCATACAAAATTAAGCGATGAAGAAGTTGATTACATCGTTCAGACTTTGGTGAAATTTCTGAAGAAATCCTCGGTTCTGGAAAAATAATAAAAATCTTGACAAAAAGAGCGGACAATAACTATAATATTCTCAACAAATCAGAAAAAGTAATCATGTTTTGATCTTCAGGGAGCCTGTGGTGATTGTGAACAGGTGGTTGGAAGTAGTGAAAGTGGGCTGATTTTAAAAAATGAATTTGAAACAATGAAAATTCGGTGCGCACACCTAGTAGCAACTTGTTGTTAGACAAAGACAGAGAGATATAAAGGGGATAGTCCCTTTATAATTGAGGTGGCACCACGTTACCAACGCCCTCACATGGAAGTAGATTCTGTGTGGGCTTTTTCTTTCGAGTCACTTTTGTTTATCTTTTTATTGAGGACGTTAAGTCGCTTTGATGAACTTGAGTTCTATCTGCAGCTCCTTGCCTACTACTAAAGCAAACAAAAAGCCAATTAATATGGAAAGAGGAAAAATTTATGACAACTAAAGGTTATTTTTGGACAATTTGGTGGTAGTTTTGTACCAGGAGCCGATTCAGGCTTTGTTGGATGAGTTAAAAGTGACATTTGACAAAGTACAAGGATGATCCAGAGTTTTGGCAGAAATTTCGTCATTACTTGAAGGATTATTCAGGTCGCGGAAACACCGCTCTATTTTGCGGAAAAGTTTGACGAGATCAGCTAGGTGGCGCTAGATTTATCTCAAGCGCGAAGATCTTAACTCCCTTGGTTCTCACAAACTCAACAACGTTTTAGGACAAATTCTAACGCAGACGTATGGGCACGAGTGATTGCAGAAACAGGAGCTGGTCAGCACGGTGTTGCGACAGCAGCAGCTGCAGCTAAGTTTAGTATAACTGTGATGTCTACATGGGGGCAGAAGATGTGGAGCGTCAACGTCCAATGTCTTTCCGTATGGAGATGATGGGAGCGACTGTTCATGCGGTTGAAACAGGGACCCGAACTCTCAAGGATGCGGTCGATGCAGCCTTTGGAGCATGGATGAATGACCTTGAAGCCTTCTACGTTTTGGGATCGGCTGTGGGACCTCATCCTTATCCTACTATTGTCCATGAGTTTCCAAAAGGTCATCAGTGAAGAATCTCGCCGTCAAATCTTGGAAAAAGAGGCCGTTTACCAGACACGTCATTGCCTGTGTAGGTGGTGGTTCCAATGCTATCGGTGCTTTTTCACGCAGTATGTGGCTGATGAAGAAGTCAAATTGGTTGGGGTCGAAGCTGCCGGTCACGGACTTGACACAGAACAACATGCAGCCACTATGACAAAAGGTAGTGTCGGAATTGTCGATGGTATGAAGACCTATGCAGTCTTTTAAGGAAGACGGAGCTGGCGCCAGTTTACTCTATCTCAGCTGGTTTGGACTATCCAGGGGTTGGTCCCAGAACACGCCTACTTTCAAAGATTCAGGTCGCGTGGAAGTATGTGGCGGCGACAGACGAAAAAGCTGTTCAAGCCTTGCTCCTTCTAGCAAGACGGAAGGGATTATCCCAGCGATCGAAAGTTCGCACGCCATCACCAGAAGCGGTTAAACGTGCACCCGAAACTAAGTAAAGATGACATTATCATCATCAATGATCTCTGGTCGTGGAGACAAGGACGTAGCTGCGTTGCAGACTACCTAGAAGCTAAATAAGAGATGGAAAAATTACGGTCTTTTCTCTCACAGAGAGCTTGTGGTTGCTGGGAAACAAGCAGAGAAAGCTGTAAGGTTGGGTCCATTTGAAACGAGAGGAAAAAACATAATTCTCAAGGAGTGCCCTTTATCGCATTTGACCTGTTACAGGAGAATGTTCTGAGACAGGAATGAGAGATAGGGAGAAATCCTATAATTGAGGGTGGCACCTGCAATTTCGTCCTCACGCAAGTTATTTTTGCGTGGGATTTTTATATTTATAGTGAGATATGGTCATCAGTTTTAATTATAGCTTCATCAATAGATAGATTTCTATAAAATGTTTGCGAAACGGAAGTGAGCATTGAAACCTATTTTCCCGTCATAGTGGTATTCTAGAGAAGCAAAGATGCTTCTACTAGGGAACAGGAGAGTAAAAATAGTTCAGGGGAACTATTTTTGGCCTGAAACCCTAGAAATGAATGAGCGAGGGCTCGAAAAATTAGGTCTTTCATTTCATGGTTTCTAAAATCATCCACTGGATAATTTTACCTCCCGTCCGCACTATTTAAGGAAATAGAAAAAGACAAAAATTAAAAAAATAAAACTGAAAGGAAATTACAATGGAACAGAATCATTCATGGAGATGTCTTATCACAATCTTGGCTTATATGCGCCTAAAAGGGCAACACAAGGTGATCTTAGAGTATTCCGAGAGACAAGGAAACCGCTCGTTTTCTATCCTAGCCTATAATCCTGTTTTTGAGATTCAGTTTGAAAATGGAGTCCTCTATCAAAATGGTCAAAGTGATTGATCGGGATCACTGGCTTTCGCTTTATGATGTGACTCATAAAAGCCAGCACCATTCAGACCTCCCCTTTTGGTGGTGGAGCTATTAGCTGTCTAGTTACGATATGATTTCTCTTTGATGAAGAAACTGCCAAATCTCTGAAGATACCATTGGGACGCCAGACATGCATTTCTTTGTCTATGAGAGTTATATGGTCTTTGACCATAAGAAGGAAAAATCCATGTCATCGAGGATGCTCTCTATAGTGATGCGTGAGTCAAGAGGACTTGGAAAAAGCCTTGAACCAAGTGCTGGAGGAATTACGCATCCCTGCTCCAAAATGAATTTGAAGACTTGGATCTATCTCCGCTGGACTTCAGCCCTATCAGCTCCTCAAGTTTGAGCAAATGGTGGAAACAGCTCGTGACTTAATTCGCAATGGTGACATGTTCCAATGCGTGCTCAGCCAGCGCTTTCTCAGCAGAGTTACTGGTAATCCATTTGACTTTCTACAGAAATCTCGCGTGACCAATCCATCTAATTATCCTTTATTTCTATGATTTTAGAGATTATCAAATCATCAGTGCCAGTCCAGAAAGTTTGGTTTCAGTCAAAAAATGGCATCGTAACTACCAATCCGATTGCAGGGTACGCGACCAAGAGGGAGCTACGGATGAAGAGGACAAGGCCTTGGCGACAGACCTGCTTTCTGATGAGAAGGAAACAGCAGAACATCGAATGTTGGTAGACTTGGGGACGTAACGATATTGGTCGCATCTCTGGAAACAGCCAGTGTTCAAGTCACCAAGTATGTGGAAGTGGAGCTCTTTCCGCTATGTCATGCATTTGACCAGCGTGGTGAAGGACGTTTGCTTCAGACTCACATGCCATGGATGCTTTGAAATCTACACTTCCAGCTGGAACAGTTTCAGGAGCACCAAAGATTCGGGCCATGAGACGCATCTATGAACTAGAAACGGAAAAACGAGGCGTATATGCAGGAGCAATCGGCTACTTGTCTGCGACGGGTGATATGGACTTTCGCTATTGCCATCCGAACCATGATTCTCAAAAGATCAAACAGCTTATGTGCGGAGGCTGGGGCAGGGATTGTCTACGACTCCATCGCCCTAAAAACGAATACCAAGAAACCATTAACAAGGCTAAAATCTATGACTAGAATTGGAGAACTAAGACCATGATTTTATTGATTGACAACTATGATTCTTTTACCTATAACTTGGCGCAATACATCGAGAATTTTTGCAGAGGTGCAGGTCTTGAGAAATGATGATCCAAGCTGTATGAAAGAAGCTGAAAAGCAGATGGTCTGGTCTTTTCTCCTGGTCCTGGTTGGCCAGTGGATGCTGGAAAGATGGAAGACATGATTCGTGACTTTTGCAGGGTAAGAAACCGATTCTAAGGATACGTTTGGGGTCACCAAGCCATCGCAGAAGTCTTCAGTGGTAAGCTGGGTTTGGCTCCAAAAGTCATGCACGTAAACAAAGCCAGATTCGATTTGAGAGCGCCATCAGTTCTCTATCAAGGATTGAGGACGATCGTCCAGTCATGCGCTATCACAGCATTTGATTGAAGAGATGCCGGAAAAGGCTTTGAAAGTGACAGCTCGTTCGACTGATGATCAGGCTGTGTAGAATTCAACACAAAAGCCTGCCGATTTATGGCTTCCAGTACCATCCAGAAAAGTATCGGAACGCCAGATGAAACTTGTCTTCTATTCGAATTTTATCGAGAAAGGTTGTAAAGTGAGGAAACTAGGATGAAAGAGATTATTGAAAAACTAGCAAAATTTGAAAATTTATCAGGTGTGGAAATGACAGATGTCATCGAGCGTATCGTAACTGGGCGTGTAACTGAAGCGCAGATTGCTTCTCTCCTCTTGGCTCTTAAGATGAAGGGGGAAACACCGGAAGAACGCACAGCCATTGCCCAAGTCATGAGAGGGCATGCCCAACATATTCCAACTGAGATACATGATGCTATGGATAACTGCGGTACAGGTGGGGACAAGTCTTTCAGCTTTAACATTTCCACAACTGCAGCCTTTGTCTTGGCTGGTGGCGGCATTCATATGGCTAAGCACGGTAACCGTTCGATTTCTTCTAAATCAGGTTCGGCAGATGTCCTTCAAGCATTGGGCATCAATCTTGACCTCAAACCAGCTGAACTAGGTAAGGTTTTTGATAAAACTGGCATCGTCTTTCTCTTTGCTAAAAACATGCACCCAGCCATGAAATACATCATGCCAGCTCGTTTGGAGTTGGGAATTCCAACGATTATGAACTTGACTGGTCCACTGATTCACCCAATGGCCTTGGAAACACAGCTTTGCTTGGTATTAGTCGTCCAGAACTTCTAGAAAAGTACAGCTCAGGTTTTGAAAAATATGGGTCGCAAACGTGCCGTTGTGGTTGCTGGACCAGAAGGTCTTGATGAAGCTGGCTTGAACGGAACAACCAATATTGCTCTTCTTGAAAATGGCGAAATCACCTTGTCAAGCTTTCACTCCAGAAGATTTGGGGATGGAACGCTACGCTATTGAAGATATTCGTGGTGGGCAATGCTCAGGAAAATGCAGAAATTTTGCTCAGCGTTCTTAAAAATGAACCAAGTCCATTCTTGGAAACGACAGTCTTAAATGCTGGTCTTGGTTTCTATGCCAATGGTAAGGTAGCTGAGTATCAAGGAAGGAGTAGCCTTGGCCCGTCAAGTGATTGCTAGTGGCAAGGCCCTTGAAAAACTCAGACTGTTACAGGAGTACCAAAAATGAGTCAGGAATTTTTAGCACGAATCTTAGAGCAGAAGGCGCGTGAAGTCAAAGCAAAGTGGAGCTGGAGGAAATCCAGCCCTTGCCAGACCTATCGCTTGGCATGACTATTTTGAAGAATAACATCAGGACCGCTTGCAGGTGATCGCTGAGGTCAGAAGCTAGCCCTAGTCTGGGAGATATCAATCTCGATGTGGATGTTGTGCAACAGGCCCAGACTTATGAAGCAAATGGAGCAGTGATGATTTCGGTTTTTGACAGATGAGATTTTCTTTAAAGGACATTTGGATTATCTGCGGGAGATTTCCAGTCAGGTGCAGATTCCGACGCTCAACAAGGACTTTATCATCGATGAAAAGCAAATTATCCGCGCTCGTAATGCAGGTGCGACAGTCATCTTGCTCATCGTGGCATGCCTTGTCAGAAAGAACGACATCAAAGGAACTGTATGACTATGCTGACAGAGCTTGGTACTGGAAGTCTTAGTGAGACTCACAATCTAGCTAGAACTGAGGGTGGCCCACAGACTTGGGCAGAGATTATCGGTTACTAAATCACAACTCGACCACACCCTTTGAAGTCGGCTTGCAGACCAGTGTAGACTTGGCCCAGCACTTTAAGAAAGGTCACTATTACATTTCTGAATCTGCTATTTTCACAGAGCAGGATGCGGAAGCACTAGCATCATCCTTTAACGGAATTTTAGTAGGGACAGCTCTGATGCAGGCGGAGGATGTAGCCCAGAGAATCAAGGAGTTGCAAATTGACAAAGGTTAAGATTTGTGGATTATCAACCAAAGAAGCGGTGGAAACAGCCGTTTCAGCAGGGGCGGATTACATCGGTTTTGTCTTCGCTCCTAGTAAGAGACAGGTGACCTTAGGACAGGCTGCTGAGCTGGCAAAGCTCATTCCTGTCAACGTTAAAAAGGTTGGTGTATTTGTTTCACCAAGTCGGGCAGAACTGCTAGAAGCGATTGACAAAAAGTTGGTCTGGACTTGGTTCAAGTTCACGGTCAGGTAACAGATGAGTTGTTTGAAGATTTGCCTTGTAGCAGTATTCAGGCTGTGCAAGTGGATAGAGAGGGGCTTGTGCCTAATTCTCAGGCAGATTATCTACTCTTTGATGCCCCTGTTGCTGGGAGTGGCCAGACCTTTGACTGGGGTCAACTGGATACGACAGGACTAGCTCAGCCCTTCTTTATCGCAGGTGGGCTTAATGAAGATAATGTAGCAAAAGCAATTCAACACTTTACTCCCTATGCAGTAGATGTATCAAGTGGAGTGGAGACGGATGGACAAAAGATCAGCGAAAAGATTAGAAAGATTTATAGAGAGGCAAAAGCATGGCATATCAAAGAACCAAATAAAGATGGATTTTTACGGAAAAATTCGGTGGACGTTTCGTCCCAGAAACATTGATGACAGCGGTTTTGGAGTTGAGAAAAACATCGTGAAAGTCAGGCGGACCCAAGTTTCAAGAGAATTAAACCAGCTCTTACGTCAGTACGTAGGACGTGAAACTCCTCTTTACTACGCAAAAACCTGACCAGCATATCGGCGGAGCTAGATTTATCTCAAAGCGTGAAGACCTCAATCACACAGGTGCTCACAGATTAACAATGCCTTGGGACAAGTTCTTCTGGCTAAACGCATGGGCAAAAAGAAAATTATCGCTTTCGAAAACAGGTGCTGGTCGGCACGGTGTGTCAACTGCAACTGCTGCAGCCCTCTTTAACATGGAATGTACTATCTATCATGGGTGAGAAGATGTTAAACGCACAAGCCCTTAATGTCTTCCGTATGGAGCTTTTGAGGAGCCAAGGTCTGAGGCCGTGACAGATGGTTCGCGCGTGCTCAAGGATGCAGTTAATACAGCCCTTCGTTCATGGGTAGCTAACATCGAGTGACACCCACTATATCCTTGGTTCTGCCTTAGGGGCCCACCCTTTCCCAGAAATCGTTCGTGACTTCCAAAGTGTCATCGGTCGAGAAGCTAAACAACAGTACCGTGACTTGACAGGGTCAAGATTACCCTAGATGCCCTAGTAGCATGTGTTGGTGGTGGTTCTAATGCTATCGAGTCTCTTCCATCCATTTGTGGAAGATGAGTCAGTAGCTAATGTATGGAGCTGAAGCAGCAGGGCTTGGTGTGGATACGGAGCACCACGCAGCGACCTTGACCAAGGGTCGACCAGGTGTTCTCCACGGTTCGCTTATGGATGTGCTCCAAGATGCACATGGGCAAATTCTTGAAGCTTTCTCTATCTCAGCAGGTTTGGACTATCCTGGTATCGGTCCAGAACATTCTCACTACCACGATATCAAACGTGCCAGCTATGTTCCTGTGACTGACGAGGAAGCCTTGGAAGGATTCCAACTCTTGTCTCGCGTGGAAGGGATTATCCCAGCCTTGGAATCTAGCCATGCCATTGCCTTTGCAGTGAAATTAGCCAAAGAACTTGGTCCAGACAAGTCTATGATTGTCTGCCTATCTGGTCGTGGGGACAAGGATGTGGTTCAAGTCAAAGACCGCTTGGAAGCAGATGCAGCAAAGAAGGGAGAAGCCCATGTCTAAGACACTAACAGAAAAATTGAACGCTATCAAAGCAGCAGGAAAAGGAATTTTCGTTCCCTATATCATGGCTGGGGACCATGAGAAAGGATTAGATGGTCTTGGTGAAACAATCCACTTTTTAGAAGATTTGGGTGTTTCTGCTATTGAAGTGGGTATTCCCTTTTCAGACCCTGTTGCAGATGGACCTGTAATCGAAGAAGCAGGCTTGCGCAGTCTAGCTCATGGAACTTCTACCCAGGCTTTGGTTGAAACCTTGAAAACCATTCAAACAGAAGTTCCGCTTGTCATCATGACCTACTTCAACCCCCTCTTTCAGTACGGTGTGGAGAAATTTGTCAAAGATCTGGCAGATACAGCAGTTAAGGGCTTGATTATCCCAGACCTGCCTCATGAGCATGCCAACTTTGTAGAGCCACTTTTGGCAGATACAGATATCGCCTTGATTCCCCTAGTTAGTTTGACCACAGGACTCGAGCGCCAAAAAGAGTTAATCCAGGGAGCTGAGGGATTTGTCTATGCCGTTGCCATCAATGGGGTAACAGGGAAATCAGGAAATTACCGTGCAGACTTGGACAAGCACCTGGCACAATTGCATCAAGTAGCTGACATCCCAGTCTTGACAGGATTTGGTGTGTCTAGTCAAGAAGACGTAGAACGCTTCAATGCGGTATCAGATGGCGTTATCGTCGGTTCGAAAATTGTAAAAGCTCTCCACCAAGGAGAGCCGATTGAGGACTTTATCAAACAAGCAGTAGCTTACCAAAAATAATCACACAAGCAGCAAGTAAGAGGAAAGGCACAAAAGGAAGTCTTTCCTTTTTCTTTTGCGAGAGAAAGACTAAAATTCCTGCCGCAGAAGCAAACTGAATCAAGATGAGTAATTCTGTCACACTAAAAACGAGAGCACAAGAAGCCAGAAAGAGAAAATCCCCTGCGCCTATTCGGATATCGATAAAATGGGCCATGATTCCGAGGACAAGGAAGAAACTCATAACCAGATTCCAGCCACAGAAAGCCATGAGGATTAGGTGGAAAGTTAGCCAAACCATTAAGGGATATTCCTGATGGCGAAAGTCGTAGATGCCCAAGGTTGAGCCAGCAGTGATTAGGATGATTTGACCTAAGGAAAGCCAGCCCCAAGACCAAGCTAGAAAGAGGATTCCTAAGCCGAGTTCAAAGAGGGCATACCAGAATGGATAGCGAGCCTTGCAGTAGCGACAGCGGAAGCGACCAATTACTTGAGAGATAATCGGAATCAAATCTAAGGGACGCAAGCGAGTCTGACAGGAATCGCAGTGGCTAGCTGGTCGAATAATGGATTGCTCAGGGAAACGGTCAATGACCAAACCCAAGAAAGAAGCGAGAATGCTCCCAACAAGAAAAAAATAAAGATCAATCATACTTATCTATTCGTAAAAAATTAGAGAAGTAGTATAATAAAGAAACATTGATAAGATGGTGAGGTCAAGATGATGATTCGTTTTGAAGAAAATGTGAGCACAGAAAATGCTCAGCACGTATGCCAATGGTCCAACTCCCTTGGAAAATCCTTTCAAGAACAATGGATGGGAACAAGATTCCTTTTTCCACTGACACTTCAAGTCTTGCAAAGATTTGGAAGGAATCTTTTTCAATCTTTGATGGACAAGAGTTTGTAGAGGCTTATCCAGAAAAATCAGGCTAGAAGACAGGAATCTTCATATCGGGAGATTTTTATCAATCCTCAGAAACAGGGGACAAGGCTTAGGTAGCCAGACTTTTAAGAAATTTGTTAGTTTGGCCTTTGAAAATGAAGACATAGATACTATTTCTCTAAATGTCTACAGAGACAAATCAAACAGCTTACATCTTTACCAGCAGGATTTGAAATCGTTCAAATGGTTGAAATACCTGATACGAAAATATATCATGAGGGAGACAGAGTCTAATTCCAAAATGAGAAAAAGCGAACAAAACAGAATTCTGATTTGTTCGCTTTTATAATATCTCTCTCCTCAGCCCATTTAATAAAATGTAATGAAAATTAGGGAATTTAGAGATTGTGTATGATGACAAAGTGCAATAGCTGAGTGTGCAGCTGTGAAAATCATTGTAAGGTTCAATAATGACTTCAGGTGAAGCTCGATTATAGAACAGTTTTGGTTTTGTAGTTCATTTTCACTATATAGTTTTTGGATGATGTGTGTGATTTGTTAGTAGAGGACTATGTAGGTAGATTTTTGAGAGTCAATCATCATACTGATGTTTGAGCTGGTTTTGACTAAGATAGAATAGGCTGATAGATAATGTGATTATTCCAGTATCACCTAATTGATAAGCGTTTAAAATAACTTGGATATCAATCTCATCGGCATTTTTTACTAAACTAGGAAGTAAAGAATAGGGAGATTGATGGTATAGAGTACGATTTTTGATTAACCAAGATTCTCCAGCAAAGTTTGTAAGCATCCCTTGGGCCCACAACTACATTCTTCACCCTCAGATGAAACAACTGTATGCCCTATTTCTCCAATCATTAGATTTCCTCCCATAAAATGTTCCGTCGTGATATAAGAACAGTGCATACCTCTAGCAAAATGAAAATAAGCAAAATTAGGGTCATTCTGTTGGCGACTAAAATAGGCGTTTACCTATGGCCATACAGTTAACATTGTTAGAGAGAAAAATAAAAGGCTTATCAAAGTGAGATTGAATCATTTTCTAAGTCAATATGTTGCCATAAAAGGATTGTTTGTTGTTATTTTATAATCATCTAAATAACGACCAGGTAGCGCGATTCAATTGCTTCTATTGCATAATCAGACAGTTATTTAAGAATTGCTTTAGTGTCTGCACTAATGATTTGTTCCTTTTTCTTGGATCAACTGTTTAGTAACAATTTCTTTCTCTTCTTTAAAATATTTCTAGAATTATCTCCTAAAAGCAAAAAGTGAAATGTTTCAGATAGTTCACAACCAATGTAGTAAAATCCGTTTATCTTGAATATCTAGCAGGTCTTCCTACACTTGTATCGTGTTCGTCTTCACCAAGTTCTAAAGAATGTTTTCTTTAATCGGTTCATTTGTGATACTGCTGAGTTGTTGCAGAGTTATTCCTGTTTTAGTGGCAATTTCAATTCGTAAATGCCTAATGTATAAACTGTCTCCAATATTTTAGCTCTTAGTTGTAATTGTTTTCTTAGATAAAGGTCATAGTAGTTTCTTTCTAGTTGTCAGATTCTTAAAAATCTTATGATTCTTTTGTTATGGATAAATTTAGATGTTAATCTTTTTAAGTTTTTCATATTTATTAGTCTCTTTTTATTATATATTGATAATAAAAATAATCAAATATTTACACAAATCCTTGACAAGGATTTCTTATAGTTATAAAAATATAAATAACAAAAGATAATCAAATCAACAACTTGACGTCAAAAATAAAAAGATAATTGATAACTTTTGATAACAAAATATATTTAAGAGAAAAGGTTATGGAAAAATTATTGCAAGAAAAGTGTTACTTCCAGTAGCGTAGATTGGGTAATAATAAAAGCGTTGGTCTCTATTCGAGACAGTATTACTTTTAACTATACCTTTATTGTTGATAGGTTCATTACTAATGGTTATTGCAAGTTTTCCTATTCCAGGATGGGAAAAATATCTTGGTGATATTGGTGTTGCTGGCTATTTATGGAAGGGTGTTGATAGTAGTTTTGGATTACTTGGTCCTTGTAGCTAGTTTTGGTATCGCTTACTTTATGGCTAGACAACTAAAAGTTGATGGTATTCCTGCTGGTATTGTGTCAGTATCATCTTTTATTACAGTTAGCATAACTTTCATTACAGGGAAGCTGGAGCGGGAATACTACCGCTTTCAGCATCAAAAGGTTTATTTGTCTATGATTTTAGGGTTGATTAATGGCTATATCTACCAATGGTTTATAAAATCATAATATACAGATAAATGCGGATGGTGTTCACCAGCAGTATCTAAAAGTTTTAGTGCCATTATTCCTGGTGCAGTAACTATTGTTGGTTGGTTGATTGTTTATGCAACTTTAGATAAATTAAATTTACCTAATCTTCATGAAATTGCTCAAGTAACTTTTGGGAGGACCCTCTTGGACTTTTAGGAAATAATGTTGTTGGTCTTCTTATTTTAATTTTTCCTCAATAGTAGTTTTTGGTTTGTAGGTTTACACGGAGGAAATATTGTTAATGCGGTTATAAGGAAACCGTTGTGGTTAGCTAATTTTGGATGCAAATAAAGTACTTATCAAACTGGAGAAACTCTTCCAAATATTTTACTACGTATTTATGGATAATTTTGTATTCATAGGCGGTGGTGGTGCAACAATAGGTTTAGTTCTTGCGTTAGGGATATTTAGCTCATAAAGAAGAAAAGCTAGTAAACAATTAAAAACTTTTGGCACCTATAACTGTTATACCTGGATTATTTAATATAAATGAACCAGCAATGTTTGAGTTCTATTGTTTTTGAACATTTTGTTACTAGTTCCATTTATCTTAGCTCCAATGCTTAACTACTAGTAGCGTGAGGGAGCAATGGCATCAGGTTTAGTTCCGCTAACTATACAGATCCAGGTTGGACTATGCCACCTGTTATAAGTGGTTTACTTGCTACAGGAAGCATTTTTGGTTCATTATTACAAATTGTATTGATTATGGATGTCTTACTTTGTTTACCATTTGTAATGGCTATTGAAAAACGATTTAGGTTGTTGGAGGATTGAGAATGAAACGTTTAATTGGTGCAAAACCCATCTGAGATATTACAGATGAATGCTGAAGAGTTAAAACAAAGTATTTTGTGAAGTGAAGGTAAGAGTTGTTTTGTCTGAAAATGTAGTCACTCGTGAGACATTTTGTTGAGGATATCACTAATTCTGAAATTGCGAGCTGGAGCTGACATGATTTTATTGAATTGTGTGGATGTTTTTGAGCCTAAAATTTATGCTTTGGATAGTTCAGGTGATGATGTTTATTCATCGCTTACATCAACTCGTTCTTTGCCCAATTGGTGTAAATTTAGAACCGATTGACCGTCTGCAAAATGCTAGAAGAAACACAGAAAATTATTAGGTCAGTGTCGCAAACAGAGATACCTTTAATAGAATTAGAAGAACTGAGGTTTGATTTTGTTTGTCTGACTGGGAATCCAGGTACAGGAGTTAGTAAATGTGAGATTATCAAAGCCAGTTCAAATTGCTAGAGAATTTCTCAGGTTTGATTATAGCTGGTAAAATGCATGGTGCTGGTGGAAAAGAACCTGTCGCGGATATTTCCATTGAGCAGAAGTTGCTTTGAAGCAGGTGCAGATGTGATTTTTAGTTCAGCTGTTGGACAGTTCCTCTTTTAACGATGAAGAATTTGCGCGCAGTGGTAGATTTGGTTCATAGTAAAGATGGATTAGTATTGAGTGCTATTGGAACTAGCCAGAGACCTCTGATACGAGACAATTAGGAAATAGCACTGAAATAAAATTTATGAGTTGATATTCAACATATAGGTGACGCCGGATATGGAGGACTGGCAACAGTCGATAATATTTATGCCTTGAGCAAGGCAATTAGAGGAGTGAGACATACAGTATCTCGCTTGGCTAGGTCAGTAAATAGGTGATAAAGGAGTAAGCCATGGTTAAGTAACAATTATGTTAGCATGTGCAGCGAATGTGAGTACAAGTCTGCTGGTGACAAAAGATGCAAAAGGCAGCAGAAGATAAGGGGGGGGATGCAGAAATTTTTGCGGTTCCAGGTCCTGAAGCAGAAGAAATTGTAGCAACAAAAGAAGTAAATGTGTTGCTTTTAGGCCCTCAGGTTCAGTATTTACTAGGTGATTTTCAAGAAAAACTAAAATATAGACAGATTCCTGTTGCGGTTATTCCGATGACAGATTACGGAATGATGAATGGTTCTAAAGTCTTAGATGGCTGAAAGTTTATTAGAGTGAGATTGAGGAGAATGCTATGGATGAAAGTAACTTAGAATCTGTAATGGGGCTAATTATGTATGGTGGGAAGCAAAAAGTAATGCTGCTATGGAGGCTATTCAGGAAGCCAAAAAGGCGATTTCTACAAAGCCAATCTAAAGGTTACTGATGCGAATGCTGGCTATACAGGCGATGCAAGGCTCAGAGAAATGTTGACAAGAGAGGCATAGAAGAAACTTCAATTAACCTCTTGATGGTACACGCCAGATCGTTTTAATGACGAGTCTGACCTTTTGTTGACTTGGCAAAAGTAGTTAGAAGTATATGAACGATTTGGAAAATTAGTAGTTTATTATGAATAAAATGTAGCAAAAATTTTCATTAATTTTAATGGAAACTAAATACTATACTGTTGTAAAGTATGGTATTCTTTATCTACTTTTTAAGATTGATATATGGATTAAAATGAACGAAAATAGTTTTTAAAAGTAATCAAAATTCTATTTTGTTCATTTTTATATTTGATGTAGAGATTGGTCTATATTTTCTTGGTAGAAATTCTTCCTTATGCTAAAGGAAATGCTATTTCCATTTTAGAAAATAAGAGAGTCGCTTGTGTGATAGAAATTTTTAAAGATGTTGTTTGTAATTGAGTAAAATGATTGTATCACTGAGGGTAAAAAGAACTTTTTACACACAAAATATATCTTGAGCATCCGTGATGGAATAAAAGTAGGAGGACACAAAAAAGCCTTGGAATCAAGGCCTTTTCCTGTTATATTTAGATGCCCGCTGCAGAGCCTCGAACCTGCGACCCATAGAGTTAGAGAGTCTGCTGCTCTACCAACTGAGCTAAGGAGGCAAAGAAAAAGCTGTATTAAGTGCAGAAACTTCTACGGTTTTGTATTGAACCCGCGCAATTAAGCAGGTGGGCAACTCGCCTAGCTCGGGCTAGTTGCTCCGTGTGGACAGCCTACATGCTGTTAGAAGACTTTTGTTTCCTAATAATACAAAATAGTCGGTCAACACTTAAGTGTGAAGTCGTACACTACAGCGTTTCTATGTTTATATGATACCACTTTTTACATCAAGAGGAAAAATGGGAATATTTGAAAAGGATTTCCTAAGTTTTCGTAATTTATCAATGGTTTCCTTACGTTGCGCCAAGGCTCGTTCGTATTTGCCAGTATCTTCTGGAGTAAAAAATAGGTGGTGATTTTGGATCTGGCAGATAGTCTTGATTGACCAATTTCCAGGATAGTTGTGTGTGGATAGAGATAATCTTGGGCGTTGCCCAGTTCCCTTGCTCCACTGTAGTAGCCATCGCGCAGATGTCGTGGAATGAGGGATATGACGTCGATGTTTTGAGGTCAGCAAGAGCCTTTTGTCCATAGCTGCATATGCTGAGTTGGATTTGGGAGAAAAGGGCCAAATCAATCACCACATTGGAAATGAGGATGCGAGCTTCTGGGAACCCAATCTCTTTGAGCAGCATCTAGAGCAGTTACGGTATGAATCTGAGCTTCAGGATTGGCCAAGCCGATATCTTCATAAGCGACAACCGGTCAAGCGACGAGCAGAGACTGGGCAGATCACCAGCTTCAATCTAGCTGGGCAGCGTAGTGGAGACTGGCATCACATCCGAGCCAATGGATGGACTTTTGTAGGGCTGAGAGGACATCATAGTGACCGTCCCCATCCTTATCCATGGTAATGTAACTCCGTTGCAGAGCTGTTTTCCATGATATCAAGAGTGGATATGGCGGATGCCCCTGTCATTCTCAGGGGTAGAGAGAACAGCCAAAGTCCAGTGAGTTAAAGGGCCGAACGATAGGTCTCCATTTGTAGAGGTCGCGATGAAATCCAGTGCATCCTCCTCTAGCTCAACTGAAATCAAAACCACGTTCAGGTCAGTTAGAGCAATTTGAATCGCTCCTTTGACATCTTGATTGAACAAAGGTTCTAACTCAAAATCTGAACACGGCTACGAATGGCAGTGGAGTGACAGAAAAGAAAGGATTTTTCAGTCGTCGCCCCAATCATGATGACCAGACCACTTTCCAAGAGTGGTAGAAGAAAGTCTTGCTTGGTTTTGTCAAGTCGATGGATTTCGTCTAGTAATAGGACGAGTCACCTGAAAATTGTAGCCTCTTCAGCGATTTCTTGTAGCCGTTTACTATCAACTGTCGCGTTAAAGGTCCGAAAGGCATACTTGGTCGTTCCAGCGATGGCTGAGGCGATACTGGTCTTTCCGATTCTGGAGGTCCGTAGAGAATCATGGAGGACAGACGATTTAGCTCCACCATGCGACGGATAATTTTTCCTGTCCGACCAGATGCTTCTGACCGATGACCTGGTCGATGGTTTTTGGGCGCATGCGAAGCGCGAGTTGTCTGGCATAGCAGTCCTTTCTAACATGGATTTTTCTGATGTATATGTGGTAAGATGGTAGTATCTATTTTTAGCATATTTCCGAGCAATCAGGGCGATTAAAGAGTCGCATAGAAAGAGGACAAAATGGCAACATACGGATTTTTAGATGTTTTAGAGGAGGAGTTGGACAAGAACTTTCCTTTGACTTTTGAGATTAGTTGGGACAAGCGCAATCACGCGGTAGAAGTGAGTTTTCTTTACTAGAGCGCAAAACGCTGCAGGTGTGGAGATGGTGGATGAGGACGGAGAGTTTCGTCAGACGATATCCTCTTTGAGAAGCGGTTCTTTACACAATCCTGCCAAGTCAACGATAATGCAGAAGACTATTTGACGGTCATCCTTACACTGCCTAAAAAGTTTTCTCGTGAATTTTCTAGCTTATTTTTACTTTCCTCAAAGATACTGCCGAGTTGGACTGGATGCCTTTATGGACTTTTTGGAAGACCCAGAAAGCAGAAGGAATTTGTCATGAATGGAACCAAGAAGTCTTTGAAGAGGGGAAAAGTCGACTTGGAAGAGGGAGAGTTTTATCCTTATCGAGATACTAAGAGTCTAATATGGAAATAGAAATTTCTGATTTTACAGGTTGCAAATTTGCCCTCTTTTGTGGTGATAAGCTCTTAATCTATCTTACGTGACAAATCAAACATTCCATACCCTAATACCTAGGAACTGCCAGGTGGCAGGCGAGAAGGCGATGAAAGTCCTTTTGAGTGCGTGGCGCGTGAAGCTTTATGAAGAACTGGGAATTCATCTGACTGAGGATTGTCTGCTTTGAGATAAGGTGTACCCAAGTATGCTTTTTGAGGAAGCAAATACTGCCCTAGTTGGTGAAATTAACGCAGGAACAGTTGAGATAGCATCGTCTTTGAGCGATGAAGGACAGAATGTCAGCTCATGAATGTTGAGAGTTTCCTTAGTTTCCATTGTCAAGTTGTACCTCAGTTGCAGAGAGAGAGATTAAGGATTATTTATAAGTTAAAAGTAAAGTGGATTTTGCAATTGCAACAACGACGTTAAATAAGGAGTTAAACGCAAACTAAAAACTGGACAATACTCTAGGGAAGAAGATATGATTCATCTATATGGAATATTTAAAGTTAAAGCAGCAGAGAAAGTGGCATGAAAGTAGCTGGGATTTCTACGCTGTTGTTTGGGTATTAGTGCTTGTTATACCCTTGCTGAGTGATAGAGGTCTCGTACTGCCCTTTCAGTATATTTTTACTTTTTGATACTGTTTGCAGGAATTGTTCTATTTGTTTATTATCTCATGTTTGGTATTTTTAAACAGCAGATTCATAGCGCAATGAAAGAACACTACACAGATGTGATTGAGGAATTTGAGGGTCAGTAAAACAGGTGTGGAAGAGCATAGAAATGCTGAGTTGAGAGAGTGTATTTGGAGGTAGTAGTATGATTCAGATTGTCCGAGCAGGAGCAGAGAATTTAGAAACCATAATTGCTATTCAGAAGGGCCAGCTTTAAGGCTGTCTATGAGAAATACCAAAGATGATGTATGAGTCTATCCTAGAGTGACCGCGAACGAATCATGTAGAGTGGTTGAGGCGTCCTAGTAGCTATTACCTGCTGTGAAGAGAAAAGACGAAAATATCGTTTTTACGAGTCCAGACCAATGGAAAGGAGTTGACGGAGGCTTTGGTTGGAAACGGCAGGCAATTTTACAGTATCAAGGAAAAGGTTGCGGTTCTGAGGATTAAGATTGCTGGAAAAGGAATTTCCAACGATTAAACAGTGGGATTTGTACGTGATGACAGGATGCGGGCATGGCTGCTTTTATGAGAAAATGACTGCGTCAAACCCATTGTCAAGCCTCCGAAAAGAAGGTATGGATATGGTTTGCATGAATAAAATGATTGACAAATAGAAAGGATGGTTCGGTTACGTATCTAAATCGAACCCGCCCTAACATCACTGTGCCAAAAGATAAACTTCTCTTAGACACAAGCGTTCCTCAGAGAGTTTCTATTTTGGATTTCGTAGTCTGAGGCTTGGTATCTTAATGATGGAAACATGGCAAGAGTTAAAAGTTGCAGTTAAGCGAGGAGGGAGGAGCTGGTCTCTAATCTCTTGATTGAGTCTAGGAGACTGGCAGCGTTGCGATTGAAGATAGTATGGACTATGTGGGAATGTCGACCGTTTTGGTGAAATATTCCCTGAAGTCCGAGCAGCAAGGAAAATCGTGGTGACAGCCTACCACCCCGATACGGTTGATGTGGGCAGGATAGTTGAGACAGACGTGCAGTGTCTCGTCTCAGCAGAATTGACCGATTCATGGATCTCAGGAGAGGTCAAGAATGAAACGACTGCCTTTGGCTGAGGAAGACTGGGCAGACAACCGGAAGAAAATATTACGAGCCCGCCCGCATTACTCCTTGTTGACCATTGTGCGTCTTGGACAGGACTATGAGGCAGCTGCGGGAGGAAAAGATTATCAAGCTGGATCCTGGTATGGCCTTTGGGACTGGAACCGCATCGAACCACAGATGAGCCTTTTTCGCCTTTGGAGCCAGGTTCTTCGTGGCGTGAAACGGTGCTGTGATGTGGGGACCGTTTCAGGTGTCCTTTCTATGTCGCTGGCTCGCTGCTTGCGTGCTAAGGAAATTTTTCGCATGAAAACACGACCTGGATGATGTGGCAGTCTGCGTGTGGCTCAGGGAAAATATTGAGCTCCAGCCTGAGCATGGAAAACATCCATGTTGCTGCTGGAGAATTTGCTGAGGAATTCGAGATTGAAGCAGATGTCATCGTGGCTAATATCTTGGCGGATATTCGTCATTCATCTGACAGAGGATGCTTATCGCTTGGTCAAGGATGAAGCGCCACCTGATCGCGATGAGTGCATTACTGGCGAGGACAAGTGGGACAGGAAAGTGCGCGAAGCTCGGCTGAGTCAGCTGGATTTTTCCTTGCAGAGCCCGCATGATCTCAAGGAGAATGGACGATACCTGTGTCTTTAAAGAGAAAACCAAGGATATTTCAGGTGTGATTGGAGGCTCGCATGCAGCAGTATGTCAGCGAAGTGCAATCTCTCCGGTCACCATTGAAGACAAAGGAAACCCAGCAGAAAAGCATATGTTTCAAGGTCAAGGCGGCTGAAGAAGACGAGGAAGTAATCTTGGTCTTCAATGATGGTATCAAGCGTCGGCGCGCGTGACTGGATAATGGAAAATCGTCAGTTTGAAAGTTAGCTCGAAGAATTGGTTGACACTGTGGAACTGCCAGTCCAAGTGACCACGTCATCTGGATTTCAAGGGAGACAAGCTAGAGGTTTATTACTCAGATAGTAAAGGCAGAACTGGGGCTAGGTCAAATCAGGCCTTCCTGCCGACTGGTCAGCTGCCAAGTGGGATGGTAAGAGAATTGGGCAAGAAAGCCGAAAAACTAGAAAAATCGCCTTGGAGCGGCAGAACAAAAGCAAGCTGATACGTTCCCAAGTATTCAGCTCGAGAGCAGATTTTTCTAGCCCAACTGGACCAGTTTGACTCTATCGTAGTGGCCCATGAAGAGTCAGCTAAAGAAGGAGAAACCACTGCTCTTACTGAAAAGCAGTCACTGGTCTTGAAAAAGGAGCCAAAGTGCTCTTTATCTTTGGCCCAGAAGGGCGGTCTCTCACCAGCAGAAATTGAAAGTTTGAGATCTAAAGGAGCTGTTCTTGCAGGGCTTGGCCTCGCATCTTTGCAGCTGAAAATCAGCCCCACTTTTACATATATCACTGTAGTATTTTAGTAGAATTAGAAAATAAGAGGGAAGAAAAATGGAACAAAAACACCGTTCAGATTTCAGAAGAGAAAGACTTTTGGGACTTAACAGCCTATACCAAGATTCGTGAGGATTTCTTGCGTGCAATCGAGAAAAGCTCGTGAACATCAACAATTTAGCCGTGACTACAGGGTAATCTTCATACGTTTGAGGAGTTTTGAAAAGGCCTTTGCAGAATTGGAACAAATCTATGATTCAGATGAGCCATATCGGCACTGTGCCTTTATGCCTCAGACGACAGACTATAGCAATGAAGATTTTTACTAATATCATAGCTAGGGATGGAATTTGAGCAGATGCCAGTGTAGCCTTGACCTTCTTTGACGACGCCTTGGTGGCAGCACGAGGAAGTCTTGGATCGTTTTGGGTGAACTGCCACATTTGACAGCAGCCATTCGTCAGGCAAAATCAGCCCACTACCTAGGGGCTGATGTGGGAAAGGCATTGACAAATCTGGGGAAGTTTTTCTACAGTCCACAGGACATTTACGCAAAAATGCGTGCTGGGGACTTTGAAATGGCTGACTTTGAAGCCCATGGTAAGACTTATAAAAACAGCTTTGTGACTTATGAGAATTTCTACCAAAACCACGAGGACGCTGAGGTTCGTGAGAAATCTTTTCGTTCCTTCTCAGAGGGACTCCGTGGCACCAAAATCAGCAGCAGCAGCCCTATTTAGCTAAGTCAAGTCTGAAAAACTATTGGCAGAATATGAAGGGCTATGACTCGAGTCTTCGATTATCTCCTAGCCGAACAAAGTGGACTGTGCCATGTTTGACCGCCAGATTGACCTCATCATGAAAGGACTTTTCGCCAGTTGCTCAGAGGTACCTCAAGCATGTTGCCAAGGTTAATGGTCTTGAAAAGATGACTTTTGCAGACTGGAAGCTAGACTTGGACAGTGCCCTCAATCCTGAAGTGACTATTGACGATGCCTATGATTTGGTCATGAAGTCGGTAGAACCTTTGGGGCAAGATATTGTCAGGAAGTTGTCTCGCTATCAAGAAGAGACGACTGGGTGGACTTTGCTGCTCAATAGTGGCAAAGGATTCTGGTGGATATGAGCGATCCATATCGCGTGCACCCTTATGTCCCTCATGAGCTGGACTGGTCGTTTGAGCGATGTCTATACCTTGATTCATGAAATTGGGCATTCTGGTCAATTCATCTTTCAGATAGATCACCAAAGCTACTTCAATGCCCACATGTCGACCTACTACGTTGAAGCGCCATCAACCTTCAATGAATTGCTTCTCAGTGACTACTTGGAGTACCAGTCTGATGACCCACGTCAAAAACGCTTCGCCTCTTGCCCATCGCTTGACAGACACCTACTTCCATACTCATCACCCACCTCTTGGAAGCAGCCCCAGCGTAAGGTATATACACTGATTGAAGAAGGGGAGACCTTTGGAGCAAGCAAGCTCAACAGCATTATGAAGGAAGTCTTGACAGATTTCTGGGGAGATGCCATTGAAATTGACGACGATGCGGCCTTGACTTGGATGCGCCAAGCTCACTATTACATGGGCAAAGCATGTATACACCTACTCAGCGGGACTAGTTATCTTGACTGCTGGTTATCTCCATCTGAAACATTCAGAAACTGGAGCTGAGAGACTGGCTCAATTCCTCAAAATCAGGTGAGTAAGACATCCGCTTGAGTCAGCCATGATTATCGGTGCTGATATTTCAACAGACAAAACTACTCCGTGATACCATCCAATTCTTGTCTGACACGTGATTGACCAGATTATGCTTATAGTGCTGAGTTGTGGAGAGTAAAGATTGGACAGAGTTTTAGGAGAATAATATGAATAAGTCAAGAATGGCTAGAGCAAGATCCCCAAAGATACATTTTATCAAAAATTGGTCTAGTTTTGTTGGGAATCATTTTATTGATTGCTTTGCCTACTCTCTATCTTGTTTTGAGCGGAGTTGGTATTTGGTATTTTGTGAAAAGCATGAGATATTCGAAAAAGAAATCTAATGATCAGGATTTTCATTTGTCCTGTTTTGTTGCAGTTGCTCTTCAAACTCCAGCGATCACGAAAAATTTCATCTTCTCAATCAGAAACTTCACAAACTGCGACATCTACTACTTCGACAGCTTCAACCACGGATACTTCATCTGAGTATGGAGGAAGGAAACGAATCGAAGAAGAGAAAAAGTTAAAAGAAAAAGCGGAAGAAGAAAAATTGCCAAAAGAAAAAGCTACAGAGGGTTGCAGAAAAAGGTGAAACCTAGTCAAACAATTGGAAGACAGTCAAGATGCGAGTCAAGTGAAGTCTGCTAAAGAAATAGTTAATCAGATTGAAAATAACGACAAAAAGAGACGGAGTGCTTGGTAGGATAGGTGCAGTTGAGTCGTTAATTTCTCAAAAGGAGGAAGAAAAAGAGCTGCGCGTGAAGCTGAAACCAAAGCTCAACAGCAAGATAGAATTGTCTATGTTGCAAAACCATGGAAAATCAAAAGTTTATTGGTATAGTAGGGATAGAATGCCTTCAAAAACGAATAAAAGCTAACGTTGTTGAGATGACAGAAGCAGATCGATTGCAGCAGGAAAAACTCCATCAAAACAGAATAAGAAAAGAAAGTCATCTGCGGATGACTGATAAAGTTGCTAGAAATGTAGAGGTACTTGAGATGTATTACAAAGAAAAAGTGACAGAAGAAAAAGCCAAGCATAGTCGAGAAGAAATTCAGTGGTTGATCGGGCATTTGGGAGATCCTCTCCAGAAATTCGAGAGACGAACTTGTTTTTACGAGTTTGGCTAGAGGGATTCAGGAAGAGTTGTTTTCCTTGAGCAGTTTCAGTTTATCTCAGAAGTCTCCTCTGATGAAGGTCCTATACAAAGAGATTGGTGAGAGAGTTTCGGCTATTAAACGTTCTTTTTAGAGCACTTATTTATGCCAATCTTTTGTCTGCAGATGGTAACGAGCACTCTCTTTCTATAAAGGTTTAAAAAGCTGATATAAGAAAATGCTATGCTGTCTCAAGGTTTGTATTACCTAGAAAAGGATACGACAGGTTTTCAAGTCAGTATGGTTGGGTTCAGCTTTTTGCGCATGGGGCTGATCTCTTGACTGAAGTCGTTTGTCATCCAGACTTTCCTAAAAATAGAGATTATGAAGTATTTGATGTACTAGGTCCAACTATTTAAAAGAATTACCATTCGTTTTACAAATGATGAAGATTGGCGGTTATGGCAGCGTTTTATAGAACCAATCTTTGCGAGGAAAAAGTCGAGACCAGTCCTCCTCACTGCTTGGCTGCAAACAGTCGAATTTCCCTTGAAAGAAGTAAATGATTTCCATAAATTTTCCAATTTCAGATCTTGTTTGCTGGAAATGTACCTTCAACTAGACTGTCATAAACTTTTACAAGATGACTTGAAAGAAGCTATTCAATCTTTTCAGTACTAAGGATAAGGAGTCGTTTCATGATTTTCAAATAACTTTCCAGTCAATTTTCTTGAAACCCTTTCCTTCTTTTGATAGACTAATACATAGTTTTGAAAAAGGAGACTTTATCATGATTTGTTGTTGAATTAATCGGTACATTTATGCTTGTGTTCATCGGAACAGGAGCTGTTGTTTTTGGAAATGGTGTTGAAGGTGTTGGGCACCTTGGGATTGCTCTTGCTTTTGGCTTGGCAATCGTAGTTGCAGCTTACTCAATTGGGACGATTTCAGGGGCTCACTGAACCCAGCTGTTTTCGATCGCTATGTTTGTAAACAAACGTTTGTCATCTTCTGAACTTGTAAACTACATCCTTGGATCAAGTAGTTGGAGCTTCTTGCGTCAGCTGCAGTATTCTTCCTCTTGTCTAACTCAGGTATGTCGACTGCTAGTCTTGGTGAAAATGCCTTGGCAAACGGTGTCACTGTCTTTGGTGGATTCTTGTTTGAAGTCATCGCAACTTTCTTGTTTGTCCTAGTTATCGTGACTGTAACATCAGCAAGCAAAGGCAATGGCGCAATCGCTGGTCTGGTGATTGGTTTGTCATTGACAGCCTTGATCCTAGTGGGATTGAACATTACTGGCCTTTCAGTTAACCCAGCTCGTAGCTTGGCACCTGCTGTCTTGGTAGGTGGCAGCTCCTTCAACAAGTATGGATTTTCATCCTGCGCCAATCGTTGGTGGTGTTCTTGCAGCACTTGTTGCGAAAAACTTCCTTGGAACAGAAGAATACTGAAACTCAAAAAGCCTTGCTCCTCGCTTTGAGGAACAGGGCTTTTTCGTATATCTCTTCGAAAATCTCTTCAAACCACGTCAGCTCTATCTGCAACCTCAAAACAGTGTTTTGAGCAACCTGCAACTAGCTTCCTAGTTTGATCTTTGATTTTCATTGAGTATAAAGGTTTAACGGTTGTCAATTTTCCTGGATAAAGGTCGTGTTGGAAGAGGCGTTGTTCTGCCAAACCCTCATACTTAGTTCCAGGCTCTACCGTAGTTGTAGTAAGGGTCGATTGAAATGCACCGCGCGGAGTGAATTTTTCCCCAGACTTCTAAATAGCGAGGGTCTACAGCAAGTTGACCAAGTCTTTTCCTGATGGTGTTGATACAGTTTTCGTGAAAATCCCCATGATTTCGGTAGCTAAAGAGGTAGAGTTTGAGGATTTTGACCGACACAGAGCTTGTCAGGAATGTAGGAAATATAAATGGTTGCAAAATCTGGCTGAGCAGTGATTGGGCACAGGGAGGTAAATTCAGGACAGTTGAATTTGATGAAATAGTCGTTTTCACATGACGATTGTCAGAGATTCGAGGACTTCCGGGTTGATAGTCAAAAATATAGTTGGTTTCTTTGTTGCCTAGTAGGCTTAGGGTTTTTCATTTCTTCTTGTTGTGACATGATTTTTCTTTTCTAATCTTAAACACCACGTTGGTTGTCGTAGAGGAGGGTATGCAGTTGGGGAAGGACATGGACATTGCCCCAGCTATCGTCAGCAGCGACGCGTTCCCAGAGTTCTTTTGGAGGCGATCTAGTTGGTCTTGGACAATATTGCCTGTAGCCTTGGGCTCGGGATTTCCAGCCGATAAGAAGAGGACATCTGGTTGGTAGCGTTCTTGAATCCCTTTAGCAAAGGCCAAATCAGCGTCATCAAAGACAGGAGTTTAAAAGGTAACCTTTGTCTGGATCTAGTTGGGAAACGATAAAGTCTAAGGTCCTCGAAGTTGACTTCCATCTTGGATGAAGGAGGTTTGGGGCTGAGGTGACCTGATCGATATCTTTTAACCAATTTTGCCATGGGAGCACTGGGTCTCAACAGCTAGAGTGACTCACGTTCTTTGGGCTTGATGTCGAGTTTCGGCCATGTTGGCTGACTAGGATGGCAGAGGTTTCCGCCAGACAGGGGTGACATGGTCGTAGCTCCCTAGTTTATCCAGGCAGCAATGACCTCGTCAGCTGTCATGAGTTAGTTTTCAGAACCATCCCAAGTAAAGGCAGAGTCGCGCAGTCGCAGTGGTAGTCGCAACCAGCAGTGCGGACAAACATTGTTTTCTGCCCGATGGCACGACCTTCACCTTGAAGGTTGGACCGAAAAATTTCCAAGAACTAGGTAGTTTGAGGACACGTTCCTAGTCATCTAACCACTCCGTCTAAACTCTGCAAAGGCAGTCGGAGTTTCATAGAGGCGAACGTATTCCAAACGAAGACCGCGGCGCTCGTCAGGCAACTCTTGACTATGGTTTGGAAAATCCAGTAAACCATATTTTCAGCAGTCGTGTTCATATAGGCAGGGTTTCATTGAGATAGCGATGATCAGAGTGGGGCTCTAAGTAGTTCTTGTAGATGGCTAGATATCTCCAAAGTCGTAGGTCATACCCCGTTCATCTAAAATCCACCGACAATCTGCAGATGATATAGTGTAGCCCGTGCAGGGACCCTGCATTTTCCTTCATAGTGAAAGAGGTGGTGAGGCGTATCGAAAGGTAAAATTCTTTTGATGCAAGGTTCTGTGAGGATTGTAGACCAGAGACTCGCCAGTTTCCTGTTGATTTCTTTGGGTGCACATTAGCCCTCTCCTTTCTGTGAGAGATAAAACATCTAGTCCATGCTGTACGCGTAGGTGACAGGCTGGACAATCACCGCAGCCACTACCGATAATCCCATTGTAGCAGGTCAAGGTTTTTCACGAACGTAGTCAGAGGCACCGAGTTGGTCGGCTAATTCCCAAGTTTCAGCCTTGTCTAGCCACATGAAGGGGTGTTTGGATAACAAAGTCGTAATCCATGGCAGGTTGAGAGTAACATTGAGAGATTTGACAAAAGACATCCCGGCAGTCAGGGTAGCCTAGAAAAATCTGTCTCACAGACACCTGTCACGATATCTTTAATGCCTCGTTGCTTGGCAAGAACTGCCGCAAAAAGGAAAGAAAAGAGGTGGTTGCGAAATCCAACAAAGTATTAGGAACTCTCCTCTTTTGCTCGATCTCAAATCAGAGGTCAAGGCATTTTCAGTTGCCCCAGTGAGAACATATCTAAGATGTGATGACGAATGCCTTGTTCAGCGATGATTTCTCTGCAACTTGAATTTCTAGATGATGGCGTGACCAAAGGCAAAAGGTGACAGCTTCGACTGTTTCTATAGTGTCTTTAGCCCAAAAGAGGCAGGTTGTGGAATCTTGACCGCCACTAAAGACGACCAAGGCTGATTGACGTTTCATAGTACTCCTTCCAAAATGGGAAATGTTCAGAGCACGCAAAAAGCTCCCATGAGGGAGCTAAAAAATACCAAGTAGAGGTTTTTTTTAGCGATGGCATGTCCCAAACATCGTAATATTCTACCTACAGTCCTAGCATATTTTTGAAAAATGGCAAAGGGCAGAGAGAGAGATCAATGAAGCACTTGGTCTCTGTGTGATTAGCTCCAGCAACGATGGCCTTGATTTGTTCTGCAGTATGTACTCCAACCTTGTTTTCACCACTTGGCCCGTCTTTTTGAAGAGAAGAGTTGGGATAGACATGATTCCAAAAGCACGAGCTGTGTTTGGATTTTCATCAACGTCCATTTTAACGATTTTCAAGACATCTTCTGAAAGTTCTTCAGACAATTTGTCCAAGATTGGACCTTGCATACGACATGGACCACACCAAGTTGCCCAGAAGTCTACCAAGACCAAACCGTCTTTTTGTTTCTTGTTCAAATGTTGCATCTGTAATTGCTTTTGCCATTATATTTCTCCTTTTTAGTTATATTGGCTTAAATCTTGTTTCATGAGATGAAGAAAACATCTCCATAAGTCCCATGGTAGTCCAAATCACGACCATTGCGGGTTAATTTTGGACAGTATAGTAATCGATAACACAGATATGAGCAGGCATGTTGAGAACGTTCAAAGTCTTGGTAAGACTCGAAAGTCATGTTCTTCTTGCTTGCTGGCGTCTAGATAAGTAATTTCGATCATATAAAACTCCTTTGTTCAATCGTTTGCTTTATTGTACTCCTTGAAAGAGAGATGTCAAGAAAAATGATTGCGCACGCAACTTTTTAGAAAATATGATTATGAAAATAAATCAAGACTTGTCTCCAGCCTTTCTTCGACAGCCTTTTGCAGGTAAGCTAGAGTTGTCTGTCACTCGTCAGTCAGGCAGATAAAACTTGCCCGTCTATCCTGATCGCAACACCGGCGACTAAGCAAACCACAGTTTCTCTCTTCTAATCTAGCCACCATTCGAGAAACAGCGCTCGGACTGAGATGGAGTTTATCTGGCAGGTCAATCTGCCGTAGAGATTTTTCATCAGCTAGGTCCAGATAGTAGAGCAGGTAAAAACTCTTCAAGGTCAACCTTGTTCACTCTGCTGGGCAATGGTTTCTTCCAACGACTTCCATTTCCTTTTGACGGCGGTTGTAGTCAAACCACTTTTCCAAATAGCTCATTGCTTTCTCCTTTCTTTTCAAAGTAAAAATCACAAAGTCATTACTGATTGTCTTTGCAACACAAGATGATTGCGCATGCAATGATTATACTACTTTAACTAATCCTTGCAAGAGAGAAAAATTTCAATATTTCCTGAAATTTTCTGAAAAAGAGTAAACTGGTATGCAAGAAGTCTATTTCGTGGAGTTTAGGATGAAAATTATATGTTCAATTAATGATTCTCTTTGTGATTTCTCTAATCGGTGAGGGAATTTCTAGTTTCTTTCATCTGCCCATCCCAGGCAGTATTATCGGTTTGATTATTCTCTTTCTAGCCCTGCAGTTCAAGTGGCTGAGAACAAGGCACGTCAACATGGTCGGGAATTTCTTGCTGGCCAATATGACCATTCTCTTTTTGCCGCCAGCAGTGGGTATCATGGAAAAGTTTGATGATGTGCCCTTATCTTTTGCCCATCGTCTTGATTGTCTTTTGCGGCTGTCATCAATATTATCCTCATCGCCCTGGTGGTTCAGTTTATCAAGAGACGGTTTGAGGGAGATTATGAGAAAGGAGATGCCAAATGAGTGAATTTGTATCGAATCCTCTGTTTGGGATTGCACTATCTATCTTAGCTTATCTAGTAGGGAATGCTGATTTACAGACGTTTTCCCATCCTGACAACACCTCTGCTTTTGTCGGCAATTTTTATCATTATTTTCCTTAAGGCGACGGGTATTTCTTATCAAGATTACTACCAAGGTGGGGTTTATCTGAACAACTTGATTGTCCCATCGACCGTGGCTCTAGGGATTCCGCTTTATAAGAGTTTTCATCTGATGAAGCACCATGCTCGGAGTATTCTCTTTGGGAGTCTACTAGCAGTAGTTGTTAATACTAGTTTCACTGCTATAGTGGCAAAATATTTGGTATGGACTTTTTCCTAGCAATTTCTCTTTCCCAAGTCGGTGACAACTGCTGGCTATAGGAATTACAGAAAAATTACAAGGTTTGACCACCGTGACCTTGGTTGTCGTAGTGGCTACTGGGATTTTGACTAGTGTTATTGGACCAACCCTTTTGAAGTGGTTGAAAATTGATGATCCAGTGGCTGTAGGTCTTTCCCTTGGAGGGACAGGTCATGCCTGTCGGAACAGGTACGGCCTTTCGATCGGGTCTGTAGCAGGAGCTATGGGTGGCTTGGCGATCGGTGTCACCGGTATTCTCTATGTTTTTGTTAGCCCTATTGCAGCCAGTTTGATATTGGGTTAAAAAGCAAGAATTTAGTAATATCATTAAGTTAGTGAGCTAGTTATTTTGAATAGGACGTATGATTAACGGAAAAATTTTTAAAAATACTTGACAATCTACATGAGAAGATATACAACGAAATCAAAGAAAATGGATACAAAATAATTTTTGCTTAACAGTATATGAGATTCTTCTTTCCTATAAAAGAACTATATGTATAATCAGTAAAAAGGGAAAGCAATGCTTAATTCGACTGATGTTATCAAAGTTGTTAAAAAGGTCACTAGCCTCAGTACAGCACATCCAGATAAATAGAGCATTATCGTTAGATTACCTTGAGTTGCTTATATAAAAAGCGGATTATTTATCACTTTACTATCATAATGATGAGGCTGAGGTGTATGTATTCCTCAGCCTTTTTAGAGCAGGAGATAAGTTATGGAAACAATTTATTCTTTTCCTACAAATGAGTGTAGTTTATTTAAAAAATTTACATACAGGATCTGTTTGTGAGATTGATGAGAACTGTTCAAGAGATTTCCTTATTTGATGGGTGAGATTGATAAACAAGTGCCTTTTATTCACTCTAAACGAATAGTGAGAGAACTGAATTATCACTATATATAGTTACAACCATGTCGTGTAATTTGACTTGCTCTTATTGTTTTGAGAATGATAAGGATAGGAAGTCGAAATCCTTAAGTAGTAGAGCATGACGGTAAAATATTGTGAATTTTATATTAGATGAGATCAATTTTTAAGCAGTATAGATCTCTGGATATCTGTTTTACTGGTGGTGAACCATTATATAACTTTCAGTTTACACAGAAATTTATGTGAAACTTTAGATGAGAAACTGCATATTCCTATTTCCGTATACTTTGATTACAAATGGAACGATGTTCACAAATAAAGACTTTGTCTCTTTTCTTGACTGCCATAATTTTTGCTGTTCAAGTTTCTTTCGATGGTGATAGACACTATCATAACCTAGAAAGATGCTAATCGATTGGGAGAAGGAACTTATCATAGAATCATAAATAATCTGTCATTTATGTTGAAAAAGTACTAAAATTTATTCATTTGAGGTTAGAGTTAATATATATAAATTATATCTGTTTAGAAATTGTTTATAGATTTAAAAGAGTATACAGAATTTAAAATTTTACAATAGGGTACTTTAAATGATTTTATGAAAAACAATAAAAATGTAATATAATATAGATGAAAAGCGGTTTTATAAAATACATAGAGGATAAAATAAAGGAGGTTTGTGGGATGAAGAAATTAGCATTTATGTCAGAATTATTGATTTGATTTTGCTGGTTCTAGTATTTTTAGATAGTGGTGTGAAAAGTGTCGTGATTTTAGCTGCAGTTATTTTCATTTTGATCAGCATTAATGCAAGCTATTATGTCTTATAAACGAGTGAAATTAGTCACCATATCTAGTAGATGATTTGTCTTTCTTTATTACTAAGAGGTCTTCTTAGAGCTATTTTTAGCAAAATGGTTCTGAGAAGACTTTTCTATTTTCTGCCTTCAGGTCATAAATTTGATATTTTGTGGGAATATAATATATTATCCAAAAATGAAAGCGCTATACTTAACTCTGTAACAGTGTAAGGAGGATTTTAAAGAGAAACATTGTTATGTGTGACTAGCCTTCTTTTTGGAATGATGAAAAGAAAAAGTGAATTTAACTACAATTAATTGTCGCTTTCAATCTATAGTAGAGGAGATTGGTTCCTTTCTCTGCTATGAACTCCTTTTTAAAAATGATTAGAATTGAGGTATTATTATGTGGAAAAAGTTAGTTGTTTAATTGTTCTCTTATTGGCTTTCTTTGGTTTTCAACAGGGTGTTGATGCATAAAGCAAATACCACTATAGTCAAGAACTAAATTACTATAATGGTAATGCCATGGAACTTCGTAATGGTTCTAATGGTGGTATGTTTAACTGTAATTTTGTCCCTGGAAATGTCGGTTTTAATAATGGATTGATGAGTCTTAAAATTGGCAGTGATGGTCGTGGCGGCTATACTGGGGGCGAATGGCGTAGTAAAGAACGCTTTTGGCTATGGTCTTTTTCCAAGTAAACATGAAACCTAGTTAAAAATCCAGGTGTCGTTTCTTCATTCACTTATGCTGGTCCAGTGATGGTACAAAATGGGATGAAATGGAGCATTGATGCTTTAAAGGGAAAGATACAACAAAAAGTCCAATTCAACTCACTACACAAGCGGTCAAGGTAATCACGAATCACCTTTACAATTTAGGATTTGATGCCTCCTCAAGGCTTCCCACACTTATGGGATTTGATTGGCAAGCTGATCACATTACTTGGTATGTTGATGGAAGAGCTGTTTATACTGCTTGCACAACAATATTCTACACATTCCTAGTAAGATTATGATGAACGCTTGCCTGGAACTCATAAGTGGATTCTTGGTTGGAGTGCTCAATGGTCGAACTCCTTTGTATGCATATTATGATTGGATTAGCTACGATAAATTTTAATTAAGCTGAGACAGTAACAAATAACATTGTTTTTACTTAACTGATTATAACTACACTCCCCAAAATAAATCAGTTAAATCTCTCTCAACAAAAATAACTCTTTAAAATTCTTTCTTTTTAAAACGTTAAAGATAAAAGGGATCTGGAGCTTCTCTCAGTTCCTTTTTGTGATAGTTAAGTTGGATAATTTATGGGTTGATAAGCGTATCTAATTTGGATAATGATGGCTATAGCGTGTGTGATTTCAAGTGCTGTTTGTCTTAGGGTGAATAAGATATGCGATTGTCCATATTAGTTGCTACAATAGCTTATTGGTCTTAGAAAAGAAATAGAAGTCATAAAAAAACTGGGAGCAAGTCCCAGCTTTCTTTATAAAGTAAGAGTGATTTGGTTGGTGTCTTGTAAGAGTTCTTCAGGAAGGTGAGGCTTGGTCAAGTTCCTTACCGTTTAGGACAAGTTTTGTGAAGCCTGTTTCTTTGTGGTTTTGGATTTTTCCACAGTGATGTGCAGTTCTTTGCCACGGAAAATCTTAGTCATGCTGAAGTTCTCCCATTCTTTTGGAATAGCTGGTGAAAGCTGCAATCCGCCTAAGTCAGGTCGAAGTCCTGAGATACCTTCCACACAACCGACCATGACAGTTGAGGCTGTACCAGTTAGCCAGTGAACGTGAGAGCGACCGAAGTGTGGGCTAGCAGGGCCTTCTGTAAATTGACCATAGCAGTAAGGTTCTGAGTTGACAGTTTCTGCACGATCATTTTTGACCAGCTGGGGCGTATTTTCCATAAAGTAGGTAAAGGCACGTTGACCTTGTCCGCGTAGGGCCTCAGCTAGGATTAACCAACCTTGTGATTGTGAGAAGATACCTGCATTTTCTTTTTGTTCCTTGGTTGTAGACAACAGCAGAGCTCCGTCGAATGCGTGAGCATGGTATGATGGGTTCATGAGGATAGCACCATAATCAGTGTTAAGTTGCTCGTAAACATTATTCATGGCAAGTTCAGCTTGTTCTTTATTATCAAAAGCCACTGATAACAGCCCAACTTTGAGGGTTTAGCCACATGTTAGCTTCTGGGTCATTAGCTGCTCCAATTCGTTCACCAGCTTCAGGTAAAACCACGAATAAAGCGGTCATTATCCCAGCAAAGGTCTTGGTTTTTGTCCCATTTTCTCTTGTTCTGAGTCAAGGAAAGCAAGGTAGTCAGTATCATTTTTGGCTTTTTGCAAATTCGTAAGACACTTAGAGCATAGTAGATTGCCAAAGCCACAAATGATGATTCCCATTTGCACCGGGCGAAGGCAGTCGTTCCAGTCTGCGTAAAGTCCAGCAGGCATGCCGTGAGGACCAAGGTGGTCAAGTGAGGAATTGTACAGCGCGCCTTTTAAGTGCTCGTAAACACTAGCACCCCTTTATTGGCAAATGGAATCACTTCATCCAAGGAATGCAAGATTTCCTGTTTCAGAAATGTATTTGTAAACTGTTGGGAAGAGCCAGAGAGCATCGTCGGCACGGTAACGCAGGGTGTCAGTTTCTTGGACGTAGAAGCATCATCTGGTGTCTTCATGCCCTGGGTTGTGAGTGAATTTTACAAGTGAAGTCCACCACCATTGTCAACTGAGCTGACAACATAGATCGAATCGACTGCCATTTCAGGTTTCAAGTGAATGATACCTTGGATATCTTGAACATGTATCACGGTAACCGTAACCGTTACGAAGCCCACAGTAGACAAATGATGCTGCGCGTGACCAGATAAAGGTCAGCGCTAACAGTTGTAAGCATTCAAGTGTTAAGCATGAGTGTTGAATTCAGGGCTAGGTGTATTGACTTGTGAGTTAGTCAAAGCGGTCTTCCCATTCTTTGCGAAGTTCTTGAATTTCTGCTTCAACAGTTTCTGCAGGGTGTTCGTAATGGGCTAGAATTTCTGCAGCTTCTTGTGATGATTTTTCACTGAGAGATGAGACAAGGGTTTTGCTTTCTTGAGGTTCAAGAGTGACCTTGCTTGAAAGGGCACCACAAGCATTTTCGTTATAGCTTGTTTGGTTGCCGAGATCTCCTGATGTGACACCAGCAGGTTTGTCATAGCCATTGTAGCCACCTAAGAAACCTTTTTTATCTCCACAATATGAGCTGATGCTAGCGCCACCAAGTCCGAAGAAACGTTCAGTAACATTCTTTTCGTCAACATGTTCGTTGTCGTCAAGGGTATCAAGATTTCCGTGAATTTGTTGGATGATGCGATTGTCTTGGAAAAAGTGTGCGGGTGATGAAAAGTGAATATTGTAAGTTAACTTGGTCTTGTTCGTAATTGCTATGGTTAGTAAATTCTGCGTAACCAGTTAGTGTTAAATGGCGAGTTTGTTCAGAACGGTTAGTAACGGTAATTGCCCAAACTTCATAGCTTTTATCTTTTGGTACATAGTAGCTTGCTTGAGAATGAATTCTGAGTAATCAGCAATCATTTTAGTATAGCCCATGCCGTGGTGGCATTCGCTGTGGTAGTCTTTAAGGTCTTTACCAACAGGTTTGCCATGATGCAGACCAAAAGTCTTTGGTATCATCGTCTCGGAGGTAGATGTAGCGACCTGGTTGGTCGAAGTTATTGAACACATAGCGTAAAATGCGTCCATTGGCACCTGATTTAGTAAGCTGTAACCTCCAGCGTTGTTTGAGATAATTGCGCCGTGTTCTGGGGAACCAAGGTAGTTGACCCAAGGTTTTGGTGTATTTGGGTGGTCGGTGACATATTCGCGATTAGCGTCATTAAAAATAACCGTATTTCATGAGAAAATCCTTTTCTTTTTCTTAATCTAGTGTGATTATAATTTCCTGAACCTCGTCGTTTAGGTTAGCAAGGTCAGCTTTTTGTGATAAAAGCGAAAAAGCATCATCTGTAATATCGATTTCTTTGTTACTCACAGGTGGCTTTTTGATAATATATTTTCCAAAATCTTTTTGATTTGGGTTATCATAGTGGATTTGGAATGTTTTATCAGCAAATTGTGTTGTGATGCTTGCACGTCCTTTTCCGTCAAATTGTTCTGAAAGAAGTTTTGGATAAAGGATAAGATCACCAGCTTTTACCGTGAACTCCGAAGGATTCAGTAACCATTGTCAACTATGCTACCAGCTTGCAGCTCCAGTTGGTAGTGATAAACTCCTCGACCATCTGCACGGAAGTATTCAGGAATTCCAGGATAGATGCGACTTGTTTCAAAGTTTAGTGCTGTATCAGATATGTCTTTCAAAGTGCTTTTCCAACCTTCTTTGGCAAAGCCACGACGGTAAAGCGCATTAGCATACATAACAGTCATGTGAGAGAAGACGGCACCGTTTCTCACCGTAGGCAAAAACCAAACATACGTCCAAGGTCTGTTTTGATTTCTTTGAAATCTGTATTGAGGCGGTAACCACCGATTTCTGGACGGTAGAGGGTAATGGTCAGCACTAGCGGTAATTTTACGGATTTGTTCATCCGTAGCGACGTAGTTCATGATAGGGAAGACTTGACCGGTCAACATCATGTATACAGTCATTGTAGAAGCCATCAGTTGGTTTGCCGCTGTTGTCATAGTAGCTATTGTAGCCACCTTCCTGATCGTTAAAGTCTAGCCATTCTTGTTGTTGAGAGATGTTGACGCTAACCAAGATGCTTTTTGAATGAGGTTAAGAGCAAGTTCAGAAAGTGAAATTCTGATTTTTGCGTCCTTTCACATTGTGAAGGCATTGGCTAGATGTAGGTATCAAGAATTTGGTACTTACGCTCGATATTATCATAGATATCAGAGTCTTTTTGAGCAAGAGTCCGATTTCTTCAAGAATTTCGACATATTCTGTATTTGTTTCGCTTTTTAGGGAGGCGAACAAGGCTTGCTAATTCCATCAAGTTGCCCGAGTAAGCAGCGGTAAAGGCAACACTTTCTCCATTTTCATCAGCCATATCAAGGGCGTCATTCCAGTCTGCTCCCACGAAGACGATAGATGTTGTGCTACCGACTTCATAGAATCCTGTCAAATGTTGAATTAACAAAGTGTTCCAGGATACTACCAGTGGTAGATAGCGCCATCAGAAGTACGTTGTTCGTTTCCGTAGGCATCGTTCCAGTCTTGATCGATTTCAGTACCACGTTTGACGTGAGGGTCTTTAAAGTAAGAAATTTCTTTAGTTAGGATATCGATATCACCAGTCTGGTCAATATAAAGTTTTGTTGTCATTAAAGGCCAAAGTGCATGGTCCATCCAGACACGTGTGATACCGTTACGGTCAGCGAGAAAGTCCATCACCTTCACCAATGATTGTGGCATTGGTACCATCAAGACGAACCCTTTTATAGTTGTTGACAATCATATCACCAACTGTTTTAGGTTCCATTAAGTAGTGACAAGCAGTCTTGCCAAAGGTCACGCCATCCGCGTCCGCCACGTCCATAGTCATGGTGTGGAAGAAATGAACAACAAAGAGACGACGTAGGAATGGTTGGAAACAAACCCATTTCATATAACTATCCGAAGTCGCTATCGCCTGTTTTGAAATCAACCGAACTTTTTCTTGCCAGTAGTCTTTTGTTTCTTCTAATGTCGACAGTTGCAAGATTTTTATATTTTTGAGCGACTGCTTGGATGTGTTCTTGATTTTCATTGATTCCCCATTAATAGGAGGAAAGTTTTGCTTTGACCAGCAGCTAGGGTGAATGTTTCAAATTTGAAAGCACCCATTGCTTCGCGTCCATCAATGCGGCTATCGCTTGCTACACGCTAGTTTCTTTATAAACGGCAGCTGGATGAGTAAATGTTCCACCTTCACCGATGAACATTTCTACTGTTGGATAGAATGTTTCAGGTGTTTTTCCATTGTTATCAAAAGCCAAGTACGTAGTAAATTTGATGGTTGAGTTGGTGACCGCGTTCATCAAATGACATTGTTGGACAAACTAAAACACCTTCATCTGTAGTTTTTGATACGGTGAAGCATAGAAGTTACATTTCAGTGGTCACGGATATTATCAGCGCTACGTCCAAAAAGTGGGACAGCTCCGTAAGCTGTTAAGGTTTGTTCGGTATCAGATAAATTTTCAAGTGTCACGAGCATGACTTCAACATTTTTCATCATTAGTGGAACAAATGACGTAATTGTAGATTTCAAGGTAGATTAGCTGCTTTACGTTCAATGTTATGCCACTAAAGCCAACTTCTACAGTATTTTCTTCTTCTTGATTTGAAAAACGTAGGGTTTCTTGGTGAGCAGAAGCACCTGTTGCAGAATAAACATTTCCTTTGTCATCACGAACCCAGAAATTTCTGAGTTGAACGGTTGTTATGGAGATCATCCACACTGACAGGTTCTAATAGGAAAGTTTCTTGATTGATTTTTGAATCACCACCTAAGTTAGGTGTGACCGCACTCTTTAATCCAACTTCTGATGCAGAGTGGAAAGTACAAAGAGCTGATATTTCCTATTTGGGAAAGTTTGAAATCCCCTTGTTATTAGTAAAAGTTAATGAGCTATAGTTATCTCCTTTATCTTCTATCCCATATTTTAGTAGAAATCAGCTTTAGAAAATAAAAAAGAAGAGAAAAATATCATGATTATGACATTAACTTAAGAGTGTCAAACTTTTTACATACGGTACTTTGATTAGTGAACTATGGTATATGAGGGTAGAAGAATAGCTATAAGTCCTGATATTATAGGGGAATGGCATTTTTGGATAAAAGAGTTTACCTATTAAAAATATTAGAAAAAGCGTGATCTTTTATAAAATAAACAAAGATCATAAAACTGATATTTTTGAAATATTATAATATAACACTTCTTGAATTAGCGTTATAATGTAATTACAAAAACATGAGGAAAACCTCAAAAAGGAGAAGGATTATGAACAAAAAGTAAGCGTTTTTATAACGAGTTTGCTCTTTGCAGCAGGGACAATGGTTGGTTGCTCTTCTAAATCAAGCACATCAGCTTCAGGTGAAGAAGGTAAAAGTCATCAACATTTACTCCTGGAATGATGAATTTCGTCAACGTGATGGAAAGCTGTTTATCCGAAGTTGAATCAACTTCTAAAAGATGGAACAGTTACTAAACTAAAAAGACGGTAGTGAAATCCACTGGATTATTAATCCAAACCAAGATGGTGTTTACCAACAAAAATTGGACGAAGCGCTTGAAAAACAAAAACTCAGCTTCTGCTGATGATAAGGTTGATATCTTCTTGTCAGAAACTGACTACGTGACAAAATATACTTCTAAAAAGCAAACGTTGCAATGCCTTTGAAAGATTTGGGAATTGATCCTAAGGAAGATTTAGTTGACCAATATGATTTCACTAAAAGAAACAGCTTCATGATGAAGATGGTGTTCAACGTGGTTCAACTTGGCAAACGACTCCAGGTGTTCTAATCTATCGTCGTGATATTGCGAAAGATGTCTTTGGTCTGATGACCCAACAGTAGTTGGTGAAAAGTCAAAAACTTGGGATACTATGAAAGCAACATCGCAAGAACTTCTTAATAAAGGTTACTCACATTTGCATCATATGCTGATACATTCCGTTTGTATGGTAACAGTATTTCTAAGCCTTGGGTTGAAAAAGGTTCAACAACTGTTAGTGTAGATCCTCAAATCATGAACTGGGTTAAAGATTCTAAAGAATGGCTTGATGCTGGTTACTTCAATAAAACGGTTAAAGGTCAGTGGACAGATGACTGGAACAAAAGCTATAGGTTCTCAATCTAAAAGTCTTTGCATTCTTGTTCCCAGCTTAGGGGTATTGACTTTACTTTGAAATCTAACTGGATGGCGCTGATGGTGAATGGGCAGTTACTAATCCACCACAAGAATACAACTGGGGAGGTTCCTACATCCATGGAGCCGAAGGTACTGATAACCCTAAACATGTTAAAGAAATCATCAAATCTTTGACAGCTGATAAAGATAACCTCTTGAAGATATCTAAAGATTACCAAGACTTCACAAATACTAAATCTGGTATGGAAGCAGCAGCTAAAGATGATAGTTTTCCAAATCAGACTTCCTTGGTGGCTGAAAAATGCTTATTCATATTATGCACCAGTTGCAGAAAACATTAAGATTGCACCATTGTCATCATACTGACCAAGGTTGTGTTGAATTGATTCAAAATACCTTTTAATGATTACCTACAAGGTAAAAGTAAGTTACAACAAAGCTAAATCAAACTTTGAAGCAGCTATTAAAGAACGTTATCCAGAAATTACAGATGTTAAATGGCCAGACTAATTAGTTGGCTAGTTATCCTAAACTCAAATATAATTAAAAATATTTGGGCGTTTAATTGGGATTTTAGAATTTTGGTAGACCTTATAGGGGAGCGAGTTAGAAAAATCAATTCCATATGAAAGGTATTTTAACTTGCTCCTCGTATTTTGGAGGAGTGATAAAGATGAGACGCAAGCGTATAGATTATGGGAAATGGGGATATATTTTTCATCCTTCCCTTCTTTCTAATTTTCTTCATTTTCTCTTTTTATACCTTTGGTAGATACCATTGGTATAGTTTCTTTGAATATTATCGTTCAGGGATGACAGAGATTGGGCCTAATTTTTGTTGAGCTAAAAACTACGCAAGCTTACTGAATTCAGATATGTTGAAATATGCGGCAAATACCATGATTATGTGGTTGATTGGTTTTATTCCACAGATTGTTATTGCCTTACTACTTGCCAACTGGTTTGTTGATGCAAGACTTAAAATTCGTGGACGCCAATTCTTCAAAGTTGTCATTTACTTGCCAAACTTGATTATGGCATCAGCTTTTGCCATGTTATTCTTTCACGCTCTTTTTCAACAAATGGACCTATCAATTCTATCTTAGAATCACTTGGTTGGATTAAAGAACCAATTGATTTCATGGCATCTGCTCTTGGAACACGTTCATTGGTTGGTGTGATGAACTTCTTAATGTGGTTTTGGTAATACCACAATCATGTTAATGGCAGCTATCATGGGAATTAGCCCAGATATTTTTGAAGCCGCTGAAATTGATGGTTGTAACAGCCGTCAACGTTTCTTCTATATCACTTTGCCAATGATTCGACCTATTTTGGCTTATACCTTGATTACGTCAATTATCGGTGGTTTGCAAATGTTCGATGTTCCACAAATCTTGACTAATGGACAAGGTTCTCCAGACCGTACATCAACAACCTTAATTATGTTCTTGAACAATCACTTGAAGAGCAAGAACTACGGTATGTCAGGCGCACTATCAGTTTACCTCTTTGTGGTTAGTGCTATTTCTCTGTTGGTTTGTCTATCGAATGACTAACAATGAAATTAAAACGACCAAACACCAATTGAAATACAAAAGGTAGAAAGGCGAAATAATGTCAGCAAAAGCAAAAATAGATTACGTGTTATTGTGGCACATTTTGTGTTAATTACCTTATCATTCATGTGCCTATTCTTCTTCTATATCCTGATTATAAATGCGACACACTCGCATGCTGAGTTACAAAGGTTTCTCAGCACTACCAGGTGGCTCCTTATTTGATAATTTGAGTAAGGTAGCTAATGATGGTAGCTTCGATGCTTCATGGGATTTTTGAACAGCTTGATTATTTCAGGTTTGACAGCTGCTATCTGTACTTATTTCTCAGCTTTGACTGCTTATGGGTTGTATGTTTATGACTTTAAGTAAAAAGTTGCCTTTCACTTTCATTTTGGCGATTTTGGTTATGCCAACACAAGTTACTTCAATGGGTTTCTTGCGTTTAATCACTAATATGGGAATGTATGATAGTTGGCTACCATTGATTATTCCATCAGTTGCTTCACCAGCGGTATTTTATTTCATGTATAGTTACTTGAAATCATCATTGCTAATTTCATTGGTAGAAGCTGCTCGTATTGATGGGTCAAATGAATTTAGAACATTCAACACAATTGTTCTTCCAATTATGAAACCTGCTATTGCGGTTCAAGCGATCTTTACTTTTGTTGGTTCTTGGAATAACTACTTCATTCCAGCCTTGGTTATCCAAACTAAGAGCAAAGATGACCATGCCCATTTTGATTGCAACATTGCGTGGTGCAGACTACATGAACTTTGATATGGTAAATTTACACAATGATTTTAGTGGCTATTGTGCCAATTATTATCGTTTATCTTTTTCCTTTCAAAATACAGTTATTGCCGGTGTTACACTCGGTGGTGTTAAGGAATAGGTTTATAAGAGAAAAGGGGATTTCATGACTAAGAAAGATGTATTAAAGTATATTTGCTACGCAACTGCTTTGTACAGTTTACAAGTTGGAGCTGGTTTAGTATCAGCAGATGAAGTAGCTAATATTTCAACGCCCGACAATGTTTCGGTTGCAACGAATACACAAACCACAGACACTAATGGCCTTACTAATGAGACAGTAAAATCTTTCTACAAATGACCAAAGTAACACTATTCAAACAGTGACTGGTTCATCAAATCGGGAGATTACAAATCAGGTAGAAAGTTCTGATGCAGGTGTGCAAAATCAGAACAACTTAAGCTTAGCTTCTACAAATAATCGAGAGACTGTCACAGCAACTACCAAAGATAACAGCCAAGCAGGAACACAAGCCACACACACAGGCGATTATCATGAAGATTTTAATACTTATGATGATACGACAATGGAACGTTCTGATTGGTTCAATGGCAAACCGTTTGATTGCCGTTGGGTACCGAAAAATACGGTTGTAAACAATGGTACATTGACATTGACCATTGATCAAAATACAACTGATGAGTATCGTTATAATGGTGCTGAGTGGCGTACACGCGAGTTCTTTAGTTGTGGTGGGTATTCTGTTCGCATGCAGCCAATTAGAAACCCAGGTGTTGTATCATCATTTTTCACTTATACTGGACCAAGTGACAACAATCCTTGGGATGAAATCGATAGTGAATTTCTCGGAAAAGATACAACAAAAGTTCAATTCAACTACTACACTAATGGTGTAGGTGGGCATGAATACATTTATGATTTAGGCTTTGATGCATCAGAAGGTTATCATGAGTATGGATTTGATTGGCAACCTGATCATATTACTTGGTATGTTGACGGTATTGCAGTCTATACAGCAACTAAAAATCTCCCAGTGACACCAGGTAAAAATCATGATGAATGCTTGGCAGGAATTGGGTGTTGACGATTGGTTGGCACCATATGACGGTCAAACACCGCTTGTTGCTTATTATGATTGGATTTTATAGTAATCAAGTTGCCCAACATCAAAGACAATACGAGATCTAGTTCTAAATCTGAAGCAACAGGTGATGCTACAGAGAATACTTCAACTACTGCTAAAGGAGCTGAAGGTGTAATGCCTACTAAGAACTCAACTGCCCCTAAGAGTGAAAAACAAACTATGGTTTTGGACAACCACTCAAAAGGCTCTACCAAAGAAAAACAAGTAGCTGCAAAAATGTAACTCAACCAGTAGCAAAAAGCAAATCTTGAAGGCAATGCGTTTACAACTCTACCAAAAACTAATCAACGTCCAAGCAAAATTATTGACGATTTCAGGAGTCTTTGTAGCTATTCTTGGTTTCTTAGTGCTGTACTTTAAAAAAGGTAAACTATAATGTCAAGAAAGCGTAAATGGTAAGAAGATGAAGATAAACGAACAAGCACATTTTAAGACAAGTTTTGAAAGTTACGATGCCTCTTATATGGAATTACGGACAGGGGCAAATGGCGATATGTTTGATTGTATCTGGCAGCCTGATAATGTTAATTTTGATGGTGAAGGACTAAGTTTGAAAATTGATTGTGACGCTGACGGCTACACTGGTGGCGAGTGGCGCACAAGAGAGTATTTCCATTATGGTTTTTATCAAGTTCGCATGAAAGCCATTAAAAAAATACAGGCGTTGTGACATCATTTTTCACCTACACAGGTCCAACGGATGGAACAAAATGGGATGAAATTGATATTGAGTTTCTTGGAAAAGATACGACAAAAGTTCAATTCAACTATTTTACAGATGGTGTTGGCAATCATGAATTCCTTTTATGACCTAGGCTTCGATGCATCAGAAGAATGCATACTTATGGATTTGAATGGCGTGAAGATCACATCACTTGGTATGTGGATGGTAAAGTTGTTCATACAGTAACTGAAAATCTTCCAAGCACGCCGGGAAAAATCATGATGAATGTTTGGCCGGGTATAGGTGTTGATGATTGGCTTGATTCATATGATGGTCAAACCCCTTTGTATGGTTATTATGACTGGATTAGCTATGATGAATAATCTTCTTTATATTTAAGAGTTACGTTTAGCAATAAAGTCTCCGTTGGAGACTTTATTTGTCTCACTCCATTTTTCCACTTTGTTTTTATCAAATCTGCAAAAGAATATGGTAAAATGAAAAGAAAGTAGTAATCGTTTACAAAAAGAGATTGAAATGAATTATAAGAATGAATGGAGACTTTTAGCGATTAGTGATAATTTGGATGATGTGGAACATCGTCCCTTGACTGAGGAGTTTTTGTTCTATCAAGCAGTAGCTATGGGAGATGTTGAAGCAGTCCGCAAAAATTGTGAACAAGAACGTTTTTGTCTCAGAAGATGGTGTAGGAACTTTGTCACGTAATCCCATTACTAATTTGAAATATCATTTGTCATTACGACAGCTATGATTACCCGCATGTGTGGTCAAAATGGTATGGAACTAGAACAAGCTTTTAGACTTAGTGACTTTTTATATTCAAAAACTAGATGGCCTTCACACGGCACAAGAAGTCCAAAATTGCATGATGAGATGGTTATTGATTATACGGAACGTATGCGACGTGAAATTCAAAAAGATGTTATTTCAAAACACGTTTCAGAGTGTAAGAATTATATCTATTGCCACGTGAAAGAACGCATTACGGTTGAACAGTTGGCAAGTGAATTTGGTATTTCAGCAAGCTATTTGTCACGCTTATTCAAGAAAGAAGTTGGTGTATCAGTAAGCACTTATGTTAAAAACATAGAAGTTGCAAAAAGACTTATTGAAATTTAGTGATTATTCAATGATTGAAATTGCTAATCATTTATCATTTTCATCTCAAAGTCATTTTATTCAACAGTTTAAAGAAGTTGTCGGTATTACGCCATGTCGTGACAGCATCATAATGTTAGTTGGAATGAAAAATTGGGTCTGAAAGTGACATAGGCTAATCATTCTTCTGAAGCCATGTAGTCCTTGCAAGCATAACAAAGTTTGAAAATGCAGAGCCTGGGGCATTTGCCCAGACTCTGCATTTTGATATGTTGTAGAATACCACTTTTTCTGCTTAAAATGAATGACTTGGTCGTAGTGTTTTAAGTCCTCTTCTGTGTAGTGGTGAATGACTTCACTGACTGTTTTGAGGTGGGGAGAAGAGCAAGTCATTGATCTTTTCTGCTATTTTTCCAAGTCAAGATTAGCCTTAATCTCATCTGCTAAGATGAGTTGGCTATCATGGTAGAGGGCGCGAGCGATTTCGAGACGTTGTTTTTCGCCACCGGATAGACTATCATTGCTGAGCATTCGATTTTTTTCAAATGTTCTAATCCTGTTTTTTGAGGATATGATTTAAAGTCTCTTGATTTTTATCCAGTCCCAGAAGGATATTGTCTTCCAGAGGTAGCGTGTCAAAGTAATGGCTATCTTGGAGAATATAGGAACTAATACTTGTGATTTCTTGACGTGACAGGTTCTGACCAGCAAAGCTAATCTGTCCACTTGTCGGTGTCTCTTCTCCATGAATGATATTGAGCAGGGTTGTTTTACCAGAGCCACTTTCCCCGATAATGGCAATTTTTTCTCCTTGCTTGATGTGCATGGAAATAGGAGACAGGAGGCTATTTCCCTTTTTTTCTAGGGAGATGGTTTCAAGTTGGATAGGGAAAATATTTTCTATACTTCTAGTCGAGATGGAATCAGACTGGCCCAAAAGTTTTTGGTATTTGTTGAGAAGAGTTCGAGTCGCTGTTCGAGTGTTGGTAAAGTAGGCCAACTCCTGGAATTGATAGCCTATATTATGGGAAACCAGATAGATGGCCACAAAACTAGCCGCATCTAAATAATTATAGTAGGTCATAAAGCCACCGATGACGATTGGTGTGACAGAACAAAAGGCATCGATGCTATTGATAAAAAGACTGTTTAAAGTTCGTTGTTTTCATAGTTGATTTCGGCATCCAGACTGGTTTGTAATTGCTTTTGGTAGCGAGCAAAAAAAGAAGTCTTGTCCCTGATAATGGCGAATTTGTTGGCTACCGCTAATAAAATTTGTCAAGTTTGATAAGTAGCTCTGGTTAATAGTGGATCGCTTTTCAGAAAGTGAATCTAAAGCGCTTTAGATCCGATAGGACTGCAGAGGACAGGGACGGAGTAGAAGAGAATGAAAAATCAAGCCTAGGTAAAATTGGTCCATAGGGCATAGAGAATGGACACAGTGGTGAAAACCAAGGGAAGAAATAATGATAACCGTTGGCTCAATATAGCTTTTCTTCTACTTGCTTGACGTCGTTTTCTAGGTTGGACAAAATATCCTTTTCATCAATCTCATAACTGTTTAAAAATCGCTTGAAAATAGCGCTCTTGATTCCATATTTGAAATCAGTAATCAAACGGGCATAGTAATAGCGTTTCCCAGCCAAACCTAGTAAGAGGATGAGATTACCAAGATTCCTAAAATCAAAACTTTCCAAAGAAGTCCTAGTTCTTGATTGGTAAAACTAGCAACAATATTCTGAACAAGTGCTGGTGTGATAATCGCTTCCAGCCAAGTAATGGCAATAGAAAAGAAGTAAAGTATTAGGTGCTGCAACAAAAGTTCTAAGCATAAAGAGTTGACCTCCTTATCGATATACATGTAATTAGTTTTAAAGTCATTATACTCCTTTTTATTAAATACTTCTATAAAAATGTAAATTTTATGGGGATATACAATTAAATGAAAATGTCGAAAATGTAACAGATAAATAAAAAGCGAACAAAACAGAATTTGTTGTTTTGATTCGCTTTTCGTATTAGTCGTAGCTTTTTATATCATTTAGCCTGTGAATCTATAACTAATAGTCAATAGAATAAGATTTATACTCTAGATTATTACCAAGCTCCACTATCATCTACATAATAGCCATCAGGTGTGTAGGTATTACGAAGCATATTACCAGATGATGCGAGATAGTACCAAGCTCCATTATCTTTGACCCAACCTGTCGCCATTGAACCTGAGTCTTTTAGGTAATACCAAGTTCCACTATCTTTAAGCCAACCTGTTGCCATAGAACCTGAATCATTTAGGTAGTACCAAGAGCCACCATCTTTAATCCAGCCTGTCGCCATAGAACCTGAATCTTTTAGGTAATACCAAGATCCATTATCATATAACCAATCAGCGGAAATCATAGCTCCTGGATGATTTAAAGGCATACCAGCTACCACCTTGGTATAGCCAAGTTTGATTAAACATAACCCTTTATCATCCATAAAGTACCAGCTTCCCTGATCCTGATCCAAGAATTTCTGAACTAGTTGACCTTTGTTTTTGATAGTACTCAAATTTTGTTTTGATTTTAGCCAGCTTTCCGCTTTTACAATCGGATAAAGATTTTGAAAGATCCTACATCCTTATAGGAATGACTGATAGTTTCTGGTTTTGCAAGTTTCAACTCACCATTGTCATAGTCTGCCCAAGCATATACTTTTTGACCATTGATAGTCTCTGGTAAGGTGGCAGTGTAGGTCTTTGTTTGATAGTCCCATTTGGTATCAAGGTAGGTGTATTGATCGTTTGATTCTTCAATACGGTAGTAACCACTCTTTTCCACCTTCATTATACACATCATCAACTACTTTAGTGGACCAGGTCTTTGTTTCATTTCCACTCTTGGCTTCTACTTTGATATCTCCTCGTAGCCAAAAAGGTACGTAGAAATTCAGGTAACGCCCTCTGTACTCGACCATAGACTTGTCCTTTCTTGACCTAGAAAATTGACAGTCTGATCTTTGACCATTTAAAGTAACTTTCCACTCGATTTTTCTCAGTTTTTGGCAAATCTAAGACTTTTGATATCTACTTCATGTCCATTTTCAAATCGTAGAATTTTGCCATCTTGATACTTAACACCACCCTTAATAACCCACTCTTCTTCAAGCTCGAAGGCCTTTCCTGAATGAGGGAAAGCCAGTAAGGCTAAACCTGCTAGAGACAAACTAAATAGTGTGATGATACTTTCATTTTCTTAACTCTTATTTTTTTGAATAAAACAAATTGACTGTTTTTCTGATAAACTGATACATGTTGCTGTATTACTTCTTGATATAACTTCAAGAACCTGACTGTAAGAATATTGATAGAGTTCATCCAAAGTAACTCTTCCATTCTTATTGACATCAGCTACAGGCGAAATCTTTATATTTTGAAGAGGATTCCAGCCTGTTCCCATTGCCCAGTATCTTGTGGCAAGACTCACCTCCATATGTACTATACGATTCTTCCCCTGCCAAGAGGCACATAGTACGAGGAATTTAGAATCAAGCATTTCGCCATTCTTGCTTGCTACATCTCCTGTTGAAAATCCTGCTAAAAATTTTTGTTCATCAAATACTTCTTCAGACTTAGAGATGGCCTTTTCATCTGATTTATCTGCATTTATAATTGTTCCTGAATAGCAACAATCCAGCATAACAACAAACTTACCTTTGTATTGTTTCAAAATGGACGCCAATTCCCAACCAGAAAATGCTGTTTTATCACTACCAATATAGATTCTTCCATCTCTTCCTCCATGACAAGTAAAGTAAAGATAGTTCACATCACTTTCGGTAGAAGATTCAAATAGTTCTTGCATTTTTGCAACAATCTCACGTAGTTCTATCTGGGAAACGAACAACTTCACTGAAGTTTTGGTTTCTAAATACCTTTTCCATCGCATTAACATCCGCGATAGGTACTGCTGGAGTAGATGTTTCACCAAGAACTAAAGCCCGACGATTGATATTTCGGCTTTCGCCACTATTAGCAAAGAAATAGGTATCATCTCCGATATTGTGCCAACCCGTCTGCATAGATCCGCTAGTATCTAAATAATACCAACTACCCGAATCCCAACACCATCCAGTTTTTCATGGCTTCACTATCATCTAGAAAATACCATTTCCCATATTCTTTTAATCCAACTCGTCTTCATCCAACATTCATTATCAAAATAGTGCCAGGTGCCATTTATTTTTCCCCATCCATTTGTAGTATAAGAACCATTAGAATGCTCATACCACCAACGGCTATCAGATTTTATCCAACTTCCACTTGACTTACTATAAGTCGTTTGAGTGGAGGATTCTTGAGCAGAAACTGGATTATTTGCTGGCAAGGAGACTGCCAAGTTTAGTAAGGCGACTGTTTACAATAAAAAAATTTTTCATGATATTATTGTCCGTCCTCCTTCTTTTGTATAATAATATCACTGAATGCTACAACATGTTTGATTTTTGCAAAAATGGAAGAGGATGGATATGGAAAAATTTTGGAGCCGTTTTAAAGATATCCGTATTTCAAAAAATTTTTCGTCTGAAAGATTTAGCGTGTAATGAAATTAGTGAATCAACAATTTCTCGATTCGAAAAATGGAGTTACGAGTTATCTATTAATCATTTTTATATTCTGTTAGATCGCCTTGGAACCTCATTTTCAGAATTTGAAGAGTTAGTTCACTGTTATTATTCCCAAAAAGGTATGTTTTTGGGGAGAGTTAGAAAAATGCTGTAAATTCTTCAGATATATTTTTACTTCAAGAATTAGTCCAGAAAATAGAGTTAAGACAAAAGCAAAGAAAAAGTTTATGCAATTACCATATAAAATTGATTGCTGAGCAACAGATCAACTGTCTTGCAAACCTTCCTTATAATTCATCTAAACGCAATGAATTAATCAAAATATCTGCTTTCTGTAGATACTTGGATGGAGTATGAACTAAAACTTTTCTATAATTCGGTGTTTTTATGAATACTAAAACCATTAGCTTACTATACAGAGTGGTAATCAAGAAAACACGACACTTTCTAAAAACGGAAACGGGAGCTCACAGGGTAATTCCTTTATATTTATTTAACTTGGAATTACTGTTAAAAAATAATTTGTTAGATAGCGCTCAATTTTTTTATAGATGATTTAGAAAAATTTACTTACGAGACAAGGATATTATTTCGATTATTTGCTAAGAGGTGTTTATCATATTAAAACTAATCGATTAGAGATAGGTAAGAAAGAATGTTCAAAAAGCTATCAGAATATTTAAGGAATATAATGATAGTGAGACAATAGAAAAATTAAACGAGATATTTAGATCAGATTTTATAATTTAATTGCTAGATGGATTCATTTTTAAATCTAGTTAGAAAATGAGATAAAGAAAAGGATAGCACCCTCAGCGATGAGATGTTATCCTTTTTGACGTTTAAACTATTGCAAGTTAACCTTATTTTTCAAGATATAGTAGGTAC
>BNJU01005402.1_pt1 | contig 59472 bp, 89 predicted proteins | sample 8539281 | NCBI WGS metagenome assembly BNJU01 (sample SAMD00202456, study PRJDB9452) | human saliva metagenome | isolation source: human saliva | place: Japan
ATGAGTATATATTGAATCATAAATAACTTTTCGTAAAAATCAATAAATTCAAAAAGAGAAAAACCGTTAGAATAAATAAAAATGGTTTTTCTATTTTGAGTATTTCAATTTACATCTATTAGCCTTTATCTCAATTTGTTTTTATGTGATTCTCTATTTAATACTAATTTCTTTTTAAAAATAGTAATAAATTTTTATAATAGGATTGTTCAATAGCTAATACTATAGTAAAACCAGTTTAAAAACAGAACTCAAAGTATGACTATTTTTACTCCAAAACCCCTAAATTATATAATTTCTATCAGTTCAATTTTTAAACGGGTTCGAGTATATTTTTCATTAAATAGTGAATGTTTAATAAATTACACTATTTTCTAATGAGAAATTAGTATTATATAAGAAAAATTTTATAATCATTGTGACTTTTATTTTTGCTTTACAAAAATATTTGAATAGGAGTATAATATTTGTATAGCTAAAAGATATTAGTTAATTTAAAAATATAGAGGAGATGATTGAAATGGCTGGAATAGTAAAAATCAAGGTGGATTAGCTTTTAGTGGGATAATTATAAAAGTGGTGAAGGAAATTTTAGATTCAGGAGAAAAAATCCTTTGCATAATCATGAAGGAGAAGATGTTGTAATTTCAGTTCTGAAAGGAAAATTGGAAATACATTTGAATGATGATGAAACACATACTTTAGTGCCTGGCTGATATCATTGGTTTTGATGGGAAGAATCTTGTTAAAGGTACTGCGTTGGAGTATACAGAATTTAATGAAACACTTATAAAAATAATCTTTACAAATTAAAAATATAGTATAATATTTTTCATATACAAATTAAAAAGATTAATAACTATGAATATTTTTACTATATAATAAAAAAATGCATTTTAATATAATAATATGTATGAATTTGTAGAGTTTATTTTTAGAATTAATTGAAAAATTTTTATATGTAAGCTCATTTTAAAAGTAAATAAATTGAAAAATGAGATTACATGCTAGAAAGTCGAATAATCTTATTCGGCTTTTTCTTTTAAAAATATTTATTTTTGGAGGTCTCTGGAATGAAAAATTAGAATTGTTAGGAATCTTATTAGTGCTGATTTTAGCAGTATCCTGTGGAAATAAAACAAACGCTGGGAAAAGAGGGTTATAAAAGTAGGGACAGATGGAGTTTATGCACCATTTTCGTTTAAAGGATGAAAGTAGCAGAAATTGACAGGATATGATGTTGAGGTTATTCAGGAAGTTGGAAAAAGAATAAATGCAGATATTGAATTTACAACTGTTCCTTGGGATAGCATATTTTTGGGGCTGGAGTCAAAAAGATATGACATTATTGCTAATGAGATTGAAAAACTAAGGAAAGAGAAGAAAAATATTTTTTTCTGATAAATATTTAGTTTCAGCTGCTCAGATTATTGTAAAAAGAGGAGAGAATAACATAAAAGACTTTGAAGGATCTGGAAGGTAAAAAGAGTAATTTCTGCAGTTGGAAGCAATTATTCAAAAACTGTTGAGGAATATAATAAAACAGCTGCTAAAAAGATAGATCTTAATTATTTTGACGGCGGAATTACATTGACATTGGTAGAAATAGCACAGGAAAAGCGGATGCAACATTGAGCGACAGACTTGTGGTAAGTTACTATAAAAACAGCAAGGGGATAAAGTTCAGCTGGTAGAGAGAGCCTTTTGAGTACAACACCAACATTTTTCCTGTTTAGAAAAGATAGTGAAGAATTAAGAAATGAAGTGAAACAAAAGCCCTTGCTGAAATGAGGGCTGACCGGAACACTTTCATAAAATATCAGAAAAATGGTTTTGGCGGAGATTATACGAAAAATAGTGAAAAGATTTAGTTTTACTATAATATAAATAAAAATATAAAAATTTTGGGAGGAAAAATCTATGAAAAATATTTTGAAAATAACAGGAATTTTATTGATAGGACTGCTTCTTATCAGTTGTGGAGGGAAACAGGAAAATGGTAAAAGTGGGAGTAGTGAAGGAAAACAAAAAGTGAAAAGTTGGGAACAGAAGGAGTTTATGCACCATTTACGTTCACTGATGGAAGTGGAAATTAACTGGATATGATGTGGAAGTTGTTGGAAGAAATCGGGAAGAGCAAATTTAGATATAGAGTTTGTGCCTACACCTTGGGATAGTATGTTTTTAGGACTGGAATCGAAAAATTTGACTTTTATTGCAAATGAAATTGCTAAAAATCCTGAAAGAGAGAAAAATATACTTTTTCTGATGATTATTTAGTATCAGCTGCTCAAATTATTGTTAAAAAGGAAGAACTGATATTAAGACACTTGAGGACTTAAAAGGTAAAAAGGGTTATGACAGGAGTAGGAAGTAATGATAACAAGACTTTGACTGATTTTGACAAAAATAAGGAAATAAATTGTCTTATTTTGACGGAAATGTTTCAAATTGCACTAGAAGAAATTACAAGGAAAAGGCAGATGCTACTTTAAATGACAGATTGACAGTAGGATATTTCACAAAGCAAAGAGAAATCTTGTAGAAATCGTGGAGAGCCTGTAACGAAAAACGCCTGTATATTTCACATTTAGAAAAGATAGTGAAGAATTGAAAAATAAAGTAAATAAAGCACTGAGCTGAAATGAAAGCTGACGGAACGCTTTGCCAAAATATCAGGAAAAATGGTTTGGTGGAGATTATACAAAATAATTTATAAAACAGGAGAAAAGTAATGAATAATAATGTACCTTAAACTGGGGATTTATGGTAAGAGCTATTCAGAAATACTGAAAGCATTACCAATGACTTTGAATATTGCAATTGTTACGATGATATTTTCGCTGATACTCAGTTTTTATCGCACTTGTGAGAATAAATAAAATTCTGTCTGACAAGACTTTGCTACAATTTATGTGTCCTTTATAAGAGAGGACACTCTTTAGTTCAAATTTACCTTGCCTATTATGGATTGCCCTAAAATATTGGATTATATACATTTTAAAGTATGGATTTAATATAGATGTGAATAATATTCCTGCGATTATGTTTGTTTATGTGGCATTTATTTTAAATGTCTCAGGCTATCTGTCGGAAACATTCAGGGCGGCAATTCAGTCAGTGGATAAAGGGCAAGTTAGGCTGCATTGTCTATTGGAATGACAAAAATGGCAGGCAATGGAAGAATTGTACTTCGCAGGCGATTATAATAACTTTTCCTAATTTTGGAAATACTTTTTATAAGTCTGATAAAGGATTCTCACTTGCTTTTTACAGTTTCAATTGTAGAAATGATGGGAAAAGCAAAATAATATCGGCTTCAGGGCTGGATATTTTTGAGGCATATATCGTTGTTGCTGGAATTTTACTGGGTTGTTTGTATAATTGTGGAAAAAGTCATGGGAATTGTGGAAAAGAAATTGGAGTAGGTGGACTGTAGAATGATAAAGGTTGAAAATCTAAAATTGTCTTTTTGGAAAAACAGAAGTTTTGAAAGGAATAAACTTTTAAAATAGAAAAAGGACAGGTAATAAGCATCATAGGACCGAGTGGATCAGGGAAAATCGACATTTTTACGAAGCCTTAATTTTCTTGAAACAGCTTTCATCTGGAACAATAACTTTTGGAAATGAAACATTTTGACGGTATAAAGTAAATAAAAAGATATAAACTAGGCTTAGAAAAATACGACAATGGTTTTTCAGAATTATAATTTATTCAAAAACAAAACTGCTTTGGAAAAATGTAATTGAAGGTCTTTTAATTGTATGAATAGGAACGAAAGCAACAGAAATTGGATTGAAAATGCTCGAAAAAGTGGGGTTAAAAAGATAAAGTCGAATTTTATCCGAAATCAGCTTTCTGGAGGACAGCAGCAAAGAGTGGGAATCGCAAGGGCGGCTGCAATGAGTCCAGAAGTAATTTTACTTGATGAGCCAACTTCGGCACTTGATCCCTGAACTTATCGGGAAGTTCTGAAAGTTATAAAAGGATATGGTAAAAGAAAATATGACAATGATAATTGTTACCATGAAATGCAGTTTGCAAGGGAAGTTTCAGATTACATCGTTTATGGATGGTGGAAGAATCGTAGCAGAAGGGAAGCCAGAAGAAATTTTTTGTCAATTCTCAAAATCAGAGGTTACAAAATTTTTGAAAAGGTATTCTGAGAGTGAAACCGATATTTACTCAATATAGCAAAGTAAAATTATAAAAAGCCTCTAAATAAAAATATTTGGAGGTCATCATGTATAAATGGACATGAGCTTTCGCTCTACATTTGTAATAACGAGTTTATTTAGCTAATATCAGCCTAAGTCTGAGCATCGAGAGCTACTTTATACTTCTTAAAACTCTATCAAATGATAGTTAAGATATACTGGAATTTCACCAATAACAACAACAAAGCATTCAGAATTTGGTATTCATAATTTAATCTGGTGGATTTTTGTCGTTGTAACTTTAACAATCAATTATAGTGACTTATTCAGTTCACATCAACCACCCAACAGATTTTGATTATTCCCTTATGGTTTCTTGAGCTATCACCCTCAAGTCTTTTTAAGGTTATTTTTCCACAGGAACGTCTATTGAATCTGCCTAATCCAATTAAAGTGCTTTAATCTTCTATCATTACAAATATGCTTATAACTCAATCTTAGTGAATGTATACACTCGTTGATTAATGTCGCCACTTTATCAAAAAGCCTACATATTCAGTATCCCGAATAATTCAACTCATTTTTCCGCTATAACCTCAGCAACTATGTCTTAGTTTCTTCACTGAGTTATGTCATAAATAAATTATACCCTATAAAACTATTGTTTTCAAATATTATATTTTTAAATTTAAAAATTTTTATAGTTTTTAAATAAAAATATATGTATATACAAAAATAATCTCTTACAAATAAAATTATAGTATAATATTTTTACATACAAATATAAGGGAGTAAAAAATAAAATATATAGTATATCTTAGAAAGGAAAGACAAAATGGACTTTAATTTTATAATAGAGAATATTCCTAAATATTTAGAAGCAATGAAATTAACTGTATCTATTGGAATTATGGAATAATATTTTCAATATTATTGGAATAATATGTGCATTGATTTTTATATTATAAAGTTCCTGTGATAAAAGCAGGTTGTAGAAATTTATATTGAACTTTCGAGAAATACGCCACTTGTGATACAGCTGTTCTTTCTGTATTTTGGGCTTCCAAAAATTGAATTACTTTAATTCGCATATCTGTGCTGTGATTGGATTATCTTTCCTAGGCGGGAAGTTACATGTGTGAGGCATTTCAGAGCGGTTGAGTCGAGTTACAAAAAGGGCAACGGGAATCTGGGCTAAGCATTGGGCTTACAGAATCACAGCTTATAACGTAACTGATACTGCCACAGGCATTTACAGTTCGTTTCCAGCGTATAGCGGCAAATATAATATTTCTTTTTGAAAGAAACATCAGTAATAGGATTTTGGCTTTAATGGAACTGATGTATCTGACACGGGATTTGATAGGGACTTTATTATAAAACGAATGAAAGTCTGTTTATGCTTGTTACGACATATTTGATTATTATTTTACCAGTTTCGTTTGTTTTAACAGTAATTGAAAGGAGATAAGATATGCAACTGTCGGAATTGATGTTATTTTTAAAGGAGTCAATTTGCAAAGGCTTATGGGCGGGACTTATTGTAACAGGACAAATTGCTCTTGTTTTCCATAGTATTTTTCAATATTGCTTGGATTAATTCTAGGAATAGTTATGACTTCAAAAATAAGATTATTTATGGAATATTGAAAGTTTTATCTGGAAAGTATGAGAATCATTCCCTTGCTCGTGTGTTGTTCATAATTTATTTTGGAGTTGCAAAAGGCTTTTGATTTGCATATTGATTCAGAAACTACGACAATAATAGTGTTTGTGATATGGGGAACAGCTGAAATGATGGATATTGTGAGGAGCATATTATTTCTCTCCAAAAATTCAAGGAGAAAGTGCAAAGGCTTTTGGGGCTTGATACAGTCAGGTTTATAGATATGTGCTGCTTCCGCAGGCAGTAAGAAGAATTGCACCTGCAGCAGTAAAACCTTATAACAAGAATGATTAAGACAACTTCACTTGCGATTTTTATAGAAGTCGCATAGTTCTAAAAATAGGGACGGCAAATTATAGAGTTTTCAAGCTAGGAAAAATCCATGGCACCATTCTGGGTGTATCTGATTCATATTTTTCTATATTTCATAATTTGTTATCCAATTACATTATTATCAAAAAATGGAGAAAAATGGGCTGTTTTAAAAAAATAAAGGAAACGGAGGTAAGCAAAAATGGCTAGATTCGGAAGTTTTATTGGAACTTTCTGATATAAAAAGAATATAAAAAGGCGTATCCCGCACTAAAGGAGTTTCACTTTCAGTAAATAAAAGCGAGGTTGTAGTAATATTAGGGGACCTTCTGGATGTGGGAAAAAGTACACTTTTAAGATGTGTAAACGGACTTGAAGAAATTCAGTCTGGAGAAATAAAATTACAAGGAAATGTTATTAATAAAGATAAGACAAAATGGCATTTAATACGCCAGAGAATAGGAATGGTGTTTCAAAGTTACGAATTGTTGATCACATGACAGTTATGCAAAATCTTCTGTTAGGACCGCTAAAAATTACAGAGAGGGATAAAAAAGGAAGTTACAGAGCAAGCGGAAAAATTGCTCAGAAAGAGTAGGGCTTCTGGATAAAAAGAACTCATATCAAGAGAACTGTCAGGAGGGACAAAAACAAAGAATAGCAATTATAAGATCACTATGTATGAATCCAGAAATAATGCTGTTTGATGAAGTTACAGCGGCGCTTGATCCTGAAATGGTAAAGGGAAGTGCTGGATGTAATGCTGGAACTGGCAAAGGAAGGAATGACAATGATAATCGTTACTCATGAAATGGAATTTTGCTAAAGCGGTTGCGGATAGAATAGTATTTATGGATTCTGGAGAAATCGTTGAAACAAATTATCCGCTGGAATTTTTAGAAATCCAAAAAACTGAAAGAGACTAAGAAATTCTTAAATATATTTAATTTTGAAAAAGAAAGATAAGATGGAATCACTTTTGTTGGTATATAAATCTTTATTTTTAGTGTCAGCAATGAAGGAGATGAGTTAAATGAAAACAATAGAAAATTTACAGGAAATACTTGAAAAAGGAGTTTAAATGGTTTCATCAACATCCTGAGGTTATCCTTGAAGAATATAGAAACAACTAGGGCGTATCGAAAGGAAATTTTGAAAAGAGAAAATATTGAAATATTGATATAGCCATTGAAAACAGGAGAAGTTGTTATTAGAGGACAGAATCTGGGACCAGTTGTTGCACGATGAGGGAGATATTGATGCGTTGCCTGTTGTAGAAACAAATTTAGTTATAAATCAAAAGTTGACGGGAAAATGCATGCATGAGCATAGATTACCATCTCTAACATCAATTATCGGTACCGCATTGCGTAAGATAATCGATAAAATAAAAGGAACTGTTGTTAGTTTGCCTGCAGAAGAGTTTTGCAGGTGCATTGCAAAATAATGGAAAGTGGTGTACTTGATGATGTTGAGTTGATTTTTGGAATACATTGTACTATAAATTTTCCTAGGAACAGTAGGTATTCGTGAAGGAAGTGTATCTGCCGCTGTTGATAGATTTGAAAATTGAATTAAAAAGGTTTTGGCACACATGCAGCATCCTGAACTTGGGAAAAAGATCCTATTGTAGCTGGGAGTACCTGCAAATTCATTACAGACAATAGTGAGAGAAATATAGATCCATTCTCAGTTGGACTGGTAAGTATAACTATTTTTCTGGCTGAAAATACTTGGAATGTAATCCCTGAAAAAGCATTTATTGAAGGGGACAGTAAGATTAGATAAAGAGCAGAGAAAATTATCAAAGGAAAGAGTACTTGATATAATAAATATATTTTCATAGTTATCAAGTTAATCCTGAAATAGAATGGATAACTGGTCCTCCTGCTGCAAAAAATGATATGGAGTGAATTTGCAAAAGTTGCATTGATAGAAAATTAGCTATGAGCCTTCAAGTGATACATTGGGTGAGAAGACTTTTGCATTTTATCAAGAAAAATAAAAAGGGTGTTTATTCATATAGGAACAGATGAATCTTACCCTAATCACCATCCAAATTTAAAATTAACCAAAAGCTCTGTCATGCACATCTGAATTTTTATCAGATTTATTAACAAAAGTCACAAGCCAAATGAAGTGAGGAAAGGTGGCGAAAATAAAGATGGATTGAAATATCAAATGTAAAAAGTGTTTAAAAATAAAGAGAGTGGAAGTCTGATGGCTCTAAAAGATGTGTCTTTGAAGGTAGAAAAGGAGATATTTTGGGATAGTTGGATGTTCGAGCAGGTAAATCACTTTTAGCTGCATGTTTGGTAAACTTGCTGAAAAGCCTGATGGCGGGAGTGCAAATTAGAAGGGGAAGGAAATTGTGGATTGTCTACAGAGGAGAATTAAATACAATTGCTAAGACATAGGAATGGTTTTTCAGCAGTTTAATTTACTCGAAACTCAGACACAGCTTTATCAAAATGAAAAATACCGCTTATAATATCGAAAATGCAAAAGTGAAATAAACGACAGAATAGTGTGAGCTTGCCAGTTTTGTTGGATTAAAGGATATATATTTCTGTATCAAAACTTTCTGGAGGACAGAAAGCAGAGGATAGGGATTGCAAGAGCCCTAGCAACACATCCTAAAATATTACTATGCGACGAAGCTACAAGTACGTTGGATCCCAAAAACCAACAAAATCTAATTTTGGAATGCTTAAAATAAATCAGGAATTTGGAATAACTATACTGCTTATTATCTCATGAGTGGAAGTAGTTACGAAATGTGCAATAAAGTGGCGGTAATGATGGAGGGAAACTGAGGAACAAGGGAAATATAATTGGAGATGCTAATCAAAAAGAAAGGATTACAAAAAGACTTTGTTAGTTCAGTTATTAACAATGATGTTCCAGTTTCTTTGTTGAAGAACTAGATTTAACACTCCAATAGTAAAGTTGAGCATTTTTGAGGAGAAAATTCGACAGTCATTGATCTCTAGAAATAAATAAAAATTTTGATATTACTACTAAATATTGTCGAGCTTCGATGAAACGGAGCTCAAGGAAATACTATATTAGGAGTGTTAGTTATCCAATTGAGATTGAAATGTGGAGCTTATTGGAAAAAGGTTGGAGGTACGACAAAGAGGAGGTAAAGGCTGAGGATGGAGATAATATGATTGAAAGCTGGCTAAAAATAAGCTCCTGACAAATTAATGATTTCAGCAGGGCAAACGATTTATATGGTAGGATAGCTCATTATTTTTGGAGCTGTAATAGGGAATTCCGTTGGGGCTTATACGTCGAACTAGACGGCTTTGAGGAGAAACAACCAAAGGTGTATATTTGTTGATAAATACGACAGTAAATTTGAGTACGTTCAGTTCCATTTATACTTTTCCTTGTATTACTTTGCACCTTTAACTCAAAGTTATTGGAACGAGAATTGTGCACATTTCGTCTGAGCCATTGTCTTCCTTTTGGTATTTATATAGCACCTATTTAAGCAGGCTAATAGAGAGTTCTCTACTGCTGTTGCCAAGATTTTGGAGCTGCAAAGTTTATGTGGGGAGGCAACATGTGCCAAATAATAGTATATTTCTTAGTTACCAAGAAGCAAAAGCCTCTTTATCATGTGGCATTTCACAACTGGAACAATAGGTCTTCTTGATCGCAACAGTACACTCAAGCTGGCTGGAACAACTCGGAGGTGGCGGAGTCGGGAGTTAGCATTGACTTATGGCATATCAGAAGATGTAACTACATCTTGATGCTAGACTTGATTATTATTCTGATTATAATTGTTCAGGCGATACAGTCGTTGGCGATTATATTGCAGGGAAAATTGAAAGTGAGAAATAATTATTGGAGGTAAGACCATGAAAAGAAAGTCATTAGTTATGGTGCGTTGATTATCCAGTATCCTAATAATAGGATGTGGAAAACTGAAGGGAATAAAACAATTCAGGAGATAAAAAGTTATAAAAATACGGTAAGGCAAGTGGTCACTACACAGATATTTTGAAAGCAGTATTCCTATTTTGGAGGGATATAAATTTAGATAGCGAATTTTCGATTTATTGCAAAAATGATACTGCGTTAAATGAAGGAGATATTGATGTGAACGTCGAAGCAGCACACAGCGTATGAATAATATTTAATGATTCTCCAAAAAATCTAGTTGCATTAAGTCCAATTCCAACAGTTCCCGGCAGGAATATTTTCAAGCAACATAAGAGTCTTATTAGAGATTAAAAGATAGTTGCAAAAATTGCAATCCCAAGTGATGCATCAAATGCCGCAAGGATATAATCTGTTACAAAAAGCAGGGATGGATAAAAATTAATGAGAATATCAATGTTGCAAAAGCTACTCAAAAAGGATGATAGGAAAATACATAAACTGAAAGGTGTAGAAATGGATTTCGGCTAAATATTCACGTTCATTGAGACGATTTTCGATTATGCGGTTATTCCTGGAAGTATTGTTTATGGTGCAGGGAATTAATCCATCTACAGTATTGCTGGGAAGATATGTTGAATCACTTGTTGTTGCAAAATTGTTGTAAAAGGAAATGAAATAGTGATTGGGCAAAAGCTATCGTAGACTTTTACACTATTCAGATGATTTTAAAAATATGGAACAAAATAATGAGGGTTATGGTTTATACCAAATAATGATAAAAAGTGATTGAAATAACAAACATTAAATAAACTTGGAGGTAATTATGAAAAAGAATTTTTGAAAGGTTTGTAAAAATTATTGCAATCTTAGTTTTAGGAGTATTTGCAATAAGCTGTGGAAAAAGGTGGAAAGGGAAGTGCTGAGCCAGGATCAATTGAGGCAATAAAAAAGCAGGAAAAAAATAGAATAGGAGTATTCGGAGATAAGCCGCCATTTGGATTTGTTGATGAAAATGGGAAAAATCAAGGGTATGATATTTATTTGGCAAAAAGACTTGCTAAAAGATTTATTAGGCGACGAAAATAAAATAGAATTTATCACATTAGAAGCTGCAAACAGAGTGGAATATTTATTATCAAATAAAGTTGACATTATTCTAGCAAACTTTACAGTAACAGACGAAAGAAAACAAAAAGTTGATTTTGCAAAACCTTATATGAAAGTTTCGCTAGGGAATTGTTTTCACCAGAAGGTGCTCCAATAAAAAGATGTGAAGGAGCTGAAAAGGTAAAAAAATTAATAGTTAACAAAAGGAACAACAGCGAAATTTACTTTACTAAAAATTATCCAGATATAGAATTGTTGAAATATGACCAAAACACAGAAACATTTAACGCATTGTTAGATAAAAAGGGGAGCTGCACTGCACACGATAATACTCTAGTATTCGCATGGGCAACAGAAAATCCAGGATTTGTTGTGGATATTAAACAGTTAGGGAGAACAGGACTACATTGCTCCAGCTGTAAGAAAAAGGAACAAGGAACTGCTAGACTGGCTAAATACTGAAATAGATGCTCTTACTAAGGAAGGATTCTTTGAAAAAGCATATAAAGCAACTCTTGAGCCTGTTTATGAGAATAAAGTTGATCCCTAAAACAGTAATTATTGAAAATAAATAAACTAAGTAAGTAATAAAAACTGCTTCAGAATATTGAGGGCAGTTTTACCATATAAACAATTTTTATGATTCAAATTTCTAATATTTTAATCGACTACAAACATTATTTTTATAGTTGTTATATGGATTTATAATTACTACTTTTTAAGTTTTTGTATCGTAAGCATAGGCATAATCTGCGTCATCAGCTATTTCTTTAAGAAATACGTTCTTTTCTAGTTTTAATCTTACTTTTTCTTCTTTTATTGGACCAGAACCATCGTATTCAGGTGACGCATCAATATATTGTGTTATAAAGTATCTTTTACTATCTTTCTGAATTTTGAAACTATCTGATGTATCTGGATAACTAAACGTCTTGTTCAAAAACTTTTCAGCATGCAACTTTCCATCTGTAGTAAATTCTTGATCTATCCCTTTGCTAATCCACCTGGAAATTCCTGGTCTTGTTGAACATTTTGAGTGTTAGTTTCAGCAACTGTACTTCCTTTTGCATAAGATATAGCACTTATTGCTAATACTGTCATTAGCATACATAATTTCTTTTTCATGACAAATTCTCCTTTTTAGTTGATTTCAAAAATAATGATTTTTTATACTATTCTTTAATTAAAATAATTATATAATATAATTTACCGTAAGTCAATATATTTTTGAAATTTTTGATAGCTAACCCTAAAAGTGTTATAACATAAAAAGAACTCTATTTAATAAAGAATAGAGTACTTTTTCGCTTTTTGTTACACAGATTTATCCTGTACACATTCATTATATCGCAAACGATAAAATTATTCAACTGGTCATTTTTATAAATTAGTGCTAAAAATAACTTTGAGAAAATTTAAATTAAAAATTAAATTGTTAACTGGAGGAAAAAAACATTGGATATTGTAAAGTAGTGTAGCAAAAGAACTGAATTTTAAAGTTCCACAAGTGGAAAATACGATAAAACTTTTTGATGAAGGGGCGACTGTGCCGTTTATTGCTAGGTATAGAAAAGAAGTTACAGGGAATCTGGATGAGGAACAAATTCGGGATGTAATTGAGAAAATTACGTATGCAGGAATTTGGAAAAGAGAAAAGAGGAAGTTATAAGGCTGATTGAGGAGCAGGGAAACTGACGGAGGAATTGCAGAAAAGTATTGTTAATGCGATGAGAATTGCAGGAAGTGGAAGATTTATACTTGCCTTATAAGACAAAAGCGGATATTGCAAAAAGAACAAGGATTGGAGCCTCTTTCAGAGTTTGCATTAGCCAAAGGAACTACGATGGAGCAGTTAGAAAAAGAAGCTGAGAAATATGTTACGGAAGAAGTGGCGGATGTTAAGGCTGCAATTGAAGGAGTTCACTTAATTATTGCTCAGGATATTTCAGAAAAATATTAAAATCAGGAGTTTTTAAGAGATAAAATTTGCAAAATTTGGGATTTTGACTTCTAAAGTTATTGAGAAAAATAAGAAAATGATGAAAAAGGGTTTATCAGGATTATTATGAATATTCGAGCAGATTGGGAGAAGTGCTTCAAATAGAATTCTTGCTATTAAATCGTGGAGAAAAAGGAAAAAAATCCTGAAAGTTGATATTGACATTGATGAAAAAACGAAGAAACCATAATAAACTTTATTTTGAATACTTTTTGAAAATAAGAATTTAACTGAATTCTTTAGGGGAGTTATAAAGGACTCACTGGATAGATTGAGCTTATCCGTCTATAAAAATGAAGTGAGAAATATTTATACAGAAAAAGCGGAAGAAGAAGCAATTAATATTTTTCTGAAAAATTTAGAAAAACTGCTGTTGCAACCACCTTTAGCCAAAAAGACGCTTATGGGATTGGATCCAGGATATAGAACAGGCTGCAAAGATGGTTATTATTAATAAAGACGGATTTTATGAAACAAATGACGTACTTTTCCTTGTAGATGGAGTGCATAACGAAAGACAGCTTGCGACTGCGAAGAAAAATACTGGATTATGTTGCAAAATATGATGTGGATATTATTGCAATTGAGAATGGGACAGCTTCGAGGGAAACGGAGGCTTTTTGTTGCAGATTTGATAAAGGAAATGAAGAAAAAGTTTCATATTTTGATTGTAAATGAGGCTGGAGCGTCAATTTATTCAGCTTCAAAACTGGCAATTGAAGAATTTCCTGATTTAGATGTTACAGCTAGAGGGGCAATTTCCATTGCGAGAAGAATTCAGGATCCGATGGCAGAACTTGTAAAAATTGATCCAAAATCAATTGGAGTAGGAATGTATCAGCACGATGTAAATCAGAAAAAGTTAAATGAAACTTTGGAACAGACAATTGAACACGTGGTAAACAACGTAGGAGTCAATATTAATACAGCTTCGTGGGCATTATTAAGTTTTGTTTCTGGAATCAAGAAGAATGTGGCAAAAAATCTTGTGGACTATAGACACGAAAATGGTGATTTTAAGGACAGAAAACAGCTTAAAAAAGTAAAAGGGCTAGGAGATAAGGCGTTTGAGCAGATGGCAGGATTTGTGGTTGTGCCTGACAGTGAAAATCCGCTTGATAACACGATTATTCATCCAGAGTCATATCACGTTGCAGAAATCATCTTAAAGGAAGCTGGCTGTAAAGTTGAGGATTTAAAGGCTGACTTGGATGCTGTAAGGCAAAAATTGCAGAAAATAGACTTGAAAAAGATTATTAAGGAAAATGATTTTGGAAGGGAAACTGCAAAGGATGTGTATGAGGCGCTGTTAAAAGATAGACGTGATCCTCGTGATGAATTTGAAAAACCGCTTTTACGTTCGGATATTTTAAATATGGATGACTTGACGGAAGGGATGATTTTGGAAGGGACTGTGAGAAATGTGGCAAAAATTTGGGGGCATTTGTTGATATAGGGCTAAAAATGATGCTTTAATTCATATTTCTGAAATAGCAGAAAAATTTGTTTCAGATCCTACAAAGGAGACTTTCTGTAGGGCAAATTATTAAAGTTAAAATATTGTCGCTGGATAAGGAAAGAGGAAGAGTGGGACTTACTAGAAAAAGGAATTTAACATTAAAGAAATATAAAAATTAACAAAATAAGAATAAAAATATAGAAAAACGTTTGTACTTTTGTAAAAATTTGATAATATATAGTATAAGATGTTAATTATTTTAATAAATTATAGAAAGAAGGTTAGGAAAATGGAATTTTTAGTGGGTTTAATACCAATAATTTTTGTTTTTAATTTTGTTAGCAGTTTTAAAAATCTGCGTTGTTTAGTACTTATGCGAGCTTGATTGTAGCGATTATTTTGAACTTTGTCATGTCAAGCTGGCGAATTCAGTTCAAGGGATTATTGCTTCACTTTTTGGAAAGGATTCGCAGTGGCTTGGATGCCAATTGGTTGTAATAATAGCGGCGATTTTTGCTTATGATTTATCAGTAAAAATGGTAAAATTGAAATTATCAAAACGATGTTAGAAATATTACATCAGATAGACGTGCAAACTTTAATACTTGCTTGAGGATTTGGTGGATTTATAGAAGGTATTGCAGGATATGGGACAGCGGTTGCAATTCCAGCAGCAATTATGATTTCTTTAGGATTTTCTCCTATGACAGCGGCAATGATTTGTTTACTTGCAAACTCGACACCGACAGCATTTGGAACAGTAGGGCTTCCAGTTACAACAATGATTTCAAACTTTGGATTAAATGCTCAACAGACAGCATTATTTACATCATTGCTATTGTTACTATTAACTGTAGTTATTCCTTTTATTTTTAGTAGTTTTTGCAAATAAAAGAAATAGATGGCGGAAAAAAATCCAGCTTTTTGGAAAAGGAATTTTACCAGTAATTATTGCATCAATTATTGGATATATGGTACAGCCGAATTAATAGCTATGGCAACTGGGGCTGAACTTCCTACAATTATTTCAAGCTTTAATAGCAATGATTTTTAATGATTGTTACGACAAAAATGTTTGTTAAGGCGGAAGAAGGATTTGAAACTGTGGCAGTTTCTACTAAAGATGCAATTTTAGCTTGGCTTCCATATATTTTAATGGTAGTTTTAATCGTAGAACAAGTCCAGTTGTTAAAGTTATAAATGAGCCTTTTACACGAGCATACAATTTCAACAATTGATTTTCATTTGGACATTGGGCAACTTGGTTTAGAGATGCAAAAAAGTGCAAAAGAAGCTGGAGTTGCGTTTAAATGGATTTTGGCACCAGCCGCACCTTTATTTGTAGCAACAGTTATTGCAGGATTTATTCAAAAAGTAAAAGTAAAAAGACATGGTTGAAGTACTAGGTCATACAATTTATCATAAATTAGATAAAAATGTTAGTAATCATAGGGAATTGTAGCACTTTTCAGTAGTTATGAAAACACAGCGGAATGACAGCAAGTATTGCTAGTGGTCTTAAAAACATTGACTGGATCAGGATTCCCATTCATTGCACCATTCTTAGAGTACAATTGGAACATTTGTTACAGGAAGTGATTTATCATCTAACTTGTTATTTGGTGGAATTCAAGCAGGAGCAGAAGGGATTATCACAAAATCCAGCACTGCAATCATTATTAGTGCAGCTAATACCGCTGGAGCGACAGGTGGTAAAATGATTTCACCACAAAATATTGCAATTGTAACATCAGTTTCTGCAGCATTAAATGGAAAAAGACGGAGAACTTTTTAGGAAAAACTATTAAATATTCTGTACTATATGGACTTGTTTTAGGTGTTTTGACATTTGTTGAACAGGAATGATACATTAGTAACTAGAAATTTGAATAAAAATTTAAAAATTTAGATATAATAATTAAAGAAAAGGAGAATACTAAAATTTGGTATCTCCTTATTTGTATGTTAAGGACAATAACTAAGAGAAAAATAATATATAAAAGCTGAGTTATTTTAAAATGTATAAAATTGTGATATAATAAAAACATAAATAAAGAGAATAATTTAAAAAGAAAAATATAGGAGGAAAAATGTCGGAAAAATAATAATGTGGAAGACTAAAGGTAGATTATGCAAAAACGCTGAAATTTACCAAAGACGAGCTTTTAAAAATGAAAGCTAATTTGGCTCAAAAAGAACCTTTAACATTAAGGGACTGGAAAAAGCTGAAATTTATGAAAAAAATCATTAAACGAAGGGGCACCATTTTTGTGTTGTACGATGGACCTCCGTATGCAAAATGGAGATATTCACATTGGGCATGCGTTAAATAAAATATTGAAGGATATTATCTTAAAATATAAAAGATTAAGAGGTTATAATGCACCTATATTCCAGGATGGGATACGCATGGTCTTCCTATCGATGGAAAATAATGGAAGAACTTGGAGAAAAAGGCAAAAATATGACTCCACTGCAAATTAGGGCAGGAATGTAAAAAAATATGCTTTTAAAATGGGTAGAAAACAAAAAGAAGATTCAAAAGACTTGGAATTTTAGGAAACTGGGATAATCCTTATATCACTTTAATGCCTGAGTATGAAGCAAGAACAGATTAAAAGTATTTAAGGAAATTTATGAAAATGGTTATGTTTATAAAGGGCTAAAAACCAGTTTACTGGTCGCCTACTACTGAAACAGCTTTTAGCTGAAGCGGAAATTGAGTACAAGGATGTAGAATCTCATTCAATTTATGTGAAAATTTGAAGGACTCAGGATTTGATTAGATAAATTAGAGTGGAAGAGGCAAGTATTCTTATTTGGACAACAACACCTGGACATTGCCTGCAAACTTGGGAGTATTTTACATCCTGAATTTGATTACGGATTATACAAAACAGAAAAAGGGCAATATTGTGTTTAGCAAAAGAATTAGCTGAAACTGTATTTAAGACACTTGGAATTTCTTATGAATTATTGGAAGGAATTTAAAGGGACTGAACTTGAGAAAACTCATTACAGACATCCGTTCTTGGATAGAGAAGGGCTAGTAATGCTTGGAGATTATGTTACGGCTGATGCAGGGACTGGAGCGGTACATTCGGCACCTGGACACGGGGCGGACGATTACAATTATTCACGAAAATATGAACTTGGAGTATTGTCGCCAGTTGACGACAGAGGGCATATGACAAAGGAAGCTGGAAAATACGAAGGAATGTTTTATGCAAAAGCAAGCAATGTAATTGTGCAGGACTTGACAGAAAGCGGACATTTACTGCATCACAGCAAATTTGTTCACTCGTATCCGCATGACTGGAGAAGTAAAAAACCTGTAATTTTCAGAGCGACTGAGCAATGGTTCATTAGTGTTGATGAAAGCGATATTAGGGAAAATGCGATAAAAGCACTAGATGATGTGGAATTTGTACCATCTTGGGGTAAAAATAGAATTGGTTCAATGTTAGAAACTCGTCCAGACTGGACTATTTCAAGACAAAGAGTATGGGGAGTACCAATACCATTGTTCTACAACAGAGCGACTGATGAAGTTATCTATGAGCCAGAAATTATGGACAGAGTAATTGAAATGGTAAAAAAAGAAGGAACTGACATTTGGTGGAAATATGAAGCCAAAGAAATTATCGGGGATGAACTTTTGGAAAAATATAACTTGAAAGATGTGGATATTAGAAAAGAAAGAAGTATAATGGACGTCTGGTTTGACTCAGGAGTTTCACATAGAAGTGTGCTAGTGCCAAGAAACTTGCCAAGACCAGCAGACTTGTACCTTGAAGGAAGTGACCAGCATAGAGGTTGGTTCCAATCTTCATTATTGACATCGATCGCAAGTACAAAAGATGCACTTACAAGAGAATCCTAACTCACGGATTCACAATGGATGGGACAAGGAAGAAAAATGTCTAAATCACTTGGAAACACAATACTTCAAAAGATATTACAGAAAAATATGGAGCAGATATTTTAAGATTGTGGGTATCTTCAGTAGATTACTAGAGAAGATGTAAGAATTTCGGAAAAATATCTTTACAGCAAATGTCTGACGCTTATAGAAGAATCAGAAATACAGCCAGATTCTTAATGGGTAACTTAAATGACTTTTGATTATGCAAATGATAAAGTTGACTATAAGGATATGTTTGAAATTGACAAGTGGGCAATGCACAAACTGGAAGAATTGAAGGCTAAAACAACAGAATTTTATGATAAATACGAATTTTACAGTCTATTCCAGGAAATTACATATTTCTGCTCAATGGAAATGTCTTCATTCTATCTGGACATAGTAAAAGACAGACTTTACTGCGAAGGAACAACTTCAATTGAAAGAAGAAGCACACAGACTGTATTGACAGAAGTTCTGAAAGTGCTAGTAAGAATAATTTCTCCAGTATTGTCATTCACAGCTGATGAAATTTGGGAAAGAATTCCAGAAACGCTTAAAAAGAAGAAGAAAGTGTACATTTATCAAAATGGATTGAAGCAAGACCTGAATACCTAAATAAAGAATTAGCACAAAAATGGGATAAAATCGCACGTCTAAGAAGAGAAGTGAACAAAAAGCTGGAAGCAGAAAGACAAAACTGGATTATTAGGACATTCTCTTGATGCAAGAGTTCTTTTTAAATATTGCCAATGATGAATATTCATTTATAAAAGATTATACAGAAAATGAAGTTTCTGACTTGTTTATCGTATCTCAAGTTAAATTTGTAAATGATAATTTTAGCAGAAAGCGAAATCGAAGGAATTAACATCGCTGTGGAAAAAGCGTCTGGAGAAAAATGTGAAAGATGCTGGAAATACGATGAGGAAGTTGGACACAACCACATCATCCAGATGTATGCTCCAAGATGTGCAAAGTGTTCTGGAAAAAAATGTAACATAAAAATTTATTTTTGTAAAATAGGACTAAATACAGCTAAATAAAAATAACTTATTTAGTTCGTTTTTACAAATATGTGTTAATAAAAATGTGAGGAGAAAAGAATGCCTTATATAATTATTATTTTTGGTTTAGCTGCATTAGATCAGATTACAAAAGCAGTTGATGTTCAATGTGTCAGGTGGGGTACAAGGTTTTTCTATACCAATAATAGATAAATTCTTTCACTTGACTTATGTTGAAAAATCACATGGAGTTTTCGGTCTATTGCAAGGAAAAATCAATTTATTTACAATAGCAAGTGCAGTTCTGATTATATGTAATCGCTGTAGAGTACAAAACTTTTAAAGAAACTATAGCAAATGGACAAAAATAGAGTAGCAGTAATTGCCGCTGGAGCTACAGGAAATATGATTGACAGGATTCTTCGTGGATATGTAATTGATATGATAGATTTTCGATGAATCTGGGCTTTGTATTTAATGTGGCAGATATGTATGTGCATATTGGTATTTATATTATTATAATTGATTATTTGGTGAGAAAATATTTGAAAAAATGGTAAAAAGTAATTACGATGTCTGAAATTAAACTTTATTGATTAACATACTTTTTGTTAAAGATGATAGTCGTTGATTACTTTGACTATTATCTATTATTTTCTAAAAATAAAAGTTGAAAGAACAATATTTTGAATAAATATGGAATGTTTATTATCAGATCTTAAATTGGTTTATAATTTAAAGAAAATACGTTTGAAAAATAAACAATCAATTTCATTCCAAAAATCACGACAGTTGATTTATGACACAAGCTAATTTAATTAAATATGATATTTAAGCAAAATTTCGTTAAGATAACTGTCTGATTTGTTTTGAATAATATGATTTTGAATGATATATAGTTATTTGAATGATAACAGAGAAAATAGGATCATAAAATCGAGGTTTATTTTTATCATAATACAGAAACAGTAATGCATTTAACGAAGAACAAGTAGAAAAATCAAAAAGTAAAAAACTAATTTAGAAAATATCTCAAAAAATTATAAGATAAATATGAGAAAGTAAAATCACATTTTGATAAATAATGTGATGATTATTTTATACGTTACAAATAAAAAGAATAGTATAATAAGTTTGATAAAGTATAAAGTATGTTATGTTATTTATAGATTTTAATTTTAGTATAAAGATATTTTGAATAAGAAAAATAGGAAAATAAAAGAAAGGATAGAGATAAAATGACTTTTTCAGGAAATTATATTAACTCTTCAAAAGTTCTGGGGAGATAAAGGGTGTATAATATCAAATCCGTACGATATTGAAACAGGTGCGGGAACGTTTAATCCAGACACTTTTTTAATGTCGTTAGGTCCTGAGCCTTGGAATGTTGCCTATGTTGAGCCATCACGTCGTCCAAAAGATGGAAGATACGGTGAAAATCCCAACAGAGTGTACCAGCATCATCAGTTTCAGGTAATTATGAAACCATCGCCAGAAAATATTCAGGAACTTTACTTAGAAAGTTTAGTGGCATTAGGAATTAATCCTAAGGAACACGATATAAGATTTGTGGAAGATAACTGGGAAAGCCCTACACTTGGAGCGTGGGGATTAGGATGGGAAGTTTGGCTGGATGGAATGGAAATTACACAGTTTACATATTTCCAGCAAGTTGGAGGACTGGAAGTTGACATTGTTCCATCTGAAATAACTTACGGACTTGAAAAGAATAGCACTTTATTTGCAAAAATAAGGACGATGTAAAAGATTTGGAATGGACAAAAAGGTGTAAAATATGGAAAAGAAGATTCCCAGTTTGAGTATGAGATTATCAAAATACAGCTTTTGAAGTGGCAGACGTTCCAATGCACTTCCAACTTTTGATATGTACGAAAAAGAGCTCAAAAATTGCCTAAACAACGACTTTAGTATTCCCAGCCTACGAATACGTTCTAAAATGCTCACACACATTCAACAACCTTGACGCAAGAGGGCAATCAGTACAACAGAAAGAATGTCTATATTTTAAGAATCAGATTTGGCTAAGAAGTGTGCAGAGAAATTTGTAGAGGCAAAGGGAGAGATTAGGATTCCCGTTGTTGAATAAGTAAAAAATATAAGAGTGGAAATTCTTCTTTGAAAGGAGGACTGTGGAATGAAAATTATCAATAAAGAATGTTGGGAAACTAGGAAGCTGATGTTGAGATAAATAGGGATAACGTTATTACTGGTGAAAATGATACTGGGAAAAGTACAGTTAGGAAAAAGTTTTTGTGGAGTGTTTTTAATAGTTTCTATAAGGTTTATGAACAAATTGAAAAAGAAAAAAGAATTGATTTTGTAAATGAACAAATTTATAGTTATGTTAGAGATTTAGACAAATCGAGATAATGTAAAAGAAAAACTTTAGATTGCAACAGACATTGATTCAAAAATTATAGTATTTAGTTATAGAAATGAAGAGAAAATATAAAAAGCTATATAACAATTTAAAGAAAATAATTATTTTATAGAGATGAAAAGAATAGAAGAATTAATTGCCAGTATATATACTATTAAATATAATTGATACACAAATAATAAGTTTCATTATAGACGAAAACTATCAGTTGAATTTAATGAAGAAATAATAAATATATATAGAAAAGGAAGTTTTGCAAATATAGAATTAAATATTCAAAATAAAAATTTTAAATTTTAATATTGAAGAAAGTATAGATGATTGCAGAGAATTTGTTGAGAATTTGAAGAGATATGATAATTTTGATTTGTTAACAGAAGCAGTATTTATAGACAATCCTTTTTATAATTGATGATATGAAAAATATATTTTGAACAAAAAGAGAAAATTACAGACAACATCTAGTTTCAAAACTTTATTACAATGAAATGAAAAATACAGTATGTATGTAAATGAAAAATTAGAAAAAATTTATAAAAATTAAATTCTATTGCAAGTGGTAAAAATAATCATATTAGATGTTTATTATAAAGATAGAGAATAGAAATAAATGCTAAAAATTTATCAACAGGACTTAAAAACTTTTTGCAATTATAAAAATGTTATTACAAAATGGAACTTTAGAAGAAAATGGGAACAATAATTCTAGATGAACCTGAAATTCATTTACATCCTAGAGTGGCAAACTAAAATTTGCAGAATTAATTGTGTTGTTACAAAAAGAATTTGGAATGCATATTTTACTTGACAACTACATAGTCCTTATCTCAAAGCTATCCAAGTTTATTCAAAAAAATATGAAATATCAGACAAATGTAAATATTATGTGAGTGAATTGGATAGAGAACAAGCAATTTTAGTTGACAAGACTAGCAAAACAGATGATTTGTTTTATAAGTTAGCTACTTTCTTTGAAAATTTGATGAATGAGGAAGAATTATGTGAAGATTAGTGATTTGAGAATAGAATGTAAGTCAACTTTGAAGAAAAACTTCAAAGGGATGATAACAATAATATATGACGAAATTCTGATTTGCAGTGTAATTGATGATTGTTTAAAGATAAATATATGGGAAGATTGAATTTAATGGATTAGGTGTTAAATCAAATGATGCTTTTGTTTATCAAAGAGTAAAAATTATGTTTTTATTGAATTTAAAAACGGAGAAATGAAAAATATTAAAGAATTTGAACTTCATAAGAAAGATATATGACAGTGTACTTATATTTTGTGATATTTTTGATAAAAAACGTTGAAAGATACTAGAAAAGAATTGGATTATATTTTAGTTTGATAATTTTTCAAATTCTGAAAGAAATGATAAAAATTGTTAGATAACTTGTTAAAAGACTGTAAAAATTGAGGAAAGGTTGAGAGCTGGGCAAGAAATTTTAAAGATTATTGCTTCAAAAAAATGTACACACTTACTCAAAAGAAGAATTTGAGGAAAAATTTGTAAAAAGATGGAAAATTAAAAATATTGTTTAGAAAAATAGTTAAAAATGTAAATTTGTAAAGGAGAGCAAACTATGAATTTTTCTTTTTGAAATAGGATTGGAAGAATTGCCTGCACAATATGTGGATAAGGCGGAGAAAAGATCTGAAAAAATAATAGAAAATGAGTTAAAGGCTGAAAGAATTAAGTTTAGGGCATTGAATCGTTTAGTACGCCTAGAAGAGTTACTGCGATTATAAAGATTTAGCTGAAAAACAGGATGATTTGGATAAAAAAAGCGTAGGGACCTTCGGTTGAGATTGCTTATAAGGATGGACAGCTTACGAAAGCTGGAGAAAGGGGTTTGTGAAGTCTCAAGGTGCTACAGCTGATGATATAAAGATTATTGAAAATGAAAAAGAAAATATATTTCGATTGAAAAATTTATTGCAGGAAAAATACTAAGAGATTTTGCCTGAAATATTGAAAAAATGCGATAAAGAAAATAGAGTTTGAAAAAAATCAATGAAATGGGCGGACAGAACATTTAGATTTGTAAGACCGATTAAATGGTTTGTAACTTTGTTTGATAATGGAGAAATTTTTACCTTTTGAGTTTGAAGGGCTGAAAAGGCGAGAATAAGACTCGTGGAATGAGATATTTTGCTTCTCAGGACATTGAGATTAATAATCCGCTTGACTATGAGAAAAATATTGCTTGAAAAATTTTGTTATCGTAGATGGTGAAAAAGAAGAGAAGAAATTTTTGAAAAGCATAAGGAAAATGGTGAAAAGGATGGAGATACTGCGATAATCAATAAATATTTATTGGATGAAGTAGTTAATGAGTAGAACATCCTTATGCAATAAAAAGGTGAATTTAGTAAGGATTATTTAGAGCTCCAGAAGATATTATCACGATTACATTGGAAACTCACCAAAGATATTTTTCCAGTAAAGATAAGGACGAGTGAAATTATCTAAATAAATTTATTGTTATAAGAAATGCACCTGAATATTCAGAAACTGTGAGGAATGAAAAGGTTGTAGAGCCAAGGCTTGCTGATGCGAAATTCTTCTTTGACGAGGATTTGAAAAATAAATTTGCAGATAATGTGAAAAACTGAAGGAAGTTACTTTCCAAAAGGATATGGGAACAATTTTTCGAAAAAGTTAAAAGAAGTGAGAAAATGCTGAATATCTGATTTCAGAATTGAACTGAATGACAAGAAGGAAAAATATTATAAGAACTGATGGATTTAGCAAAAAGCTGATCTTGTTTCAAATGTAATTGGGAAAAAGGAATTTACAAAATTACAAGGTTTATGGGTTCAGTTTATGCTGAAAAAGCAAGGCGAAGATAAAAGATGTGGCACTTGGAATTTTTTTGAACATTACTTGCCACGTTATCAGGAGATGAACTGCCTACAACTGTGGGAGGTGCTATCGCTGGAATAGCTGATAAGATGGATACAATAATTGGATGTTTTGCAGTTGGATTAAAAACCAACAAGTTCTAAAGACCCTTATGCATTAAGACGTGCGACACAAGGAATTATCCAAGTTGTATTAAATTCAAAATTATCTTTTAACTACAAAAATTAATTGAAAAGACTTATGAAATTTTTCAGCTGATAAAAAGTGCTAGAAAAAGATGTTGTGAAGGATGTAACAGAGTTTTTAAGCAAAGAATAATTAACGTACTTTCTGAAAAATATAAAAAGATCTTATAAACTATGAGATAAATCTTGAAAGCAATGTTGTGGAACTTGATAAAAATTATCTGAACTTCTGAAATTATCACAAACTGAAAACTTTGAAATTTTTGATAAATCTTTTTAAAACGTGCAAAAATATTGTAAAGATGAAAAATATAACTACAGATGTTATCTTTTGAAGATTATTTGAATCAAAAGAAGAAAAAGCACTGCTCTGATTTTGCAAAACAAATTGGAAAAGTATGGAAAATAATGAGTTTTCTAACTATATTGAAGATTATTGAATAATGCTGATACAATAAATCAGTTTTTGATAATGTAATTATTAATGTGGATAATGGAAAAGCTAAGAACTAACAGAATAGCATTATTGAAAAAAATTAGAACTCTCAATTGATAAAATGATAAATATATAAATTTAATTTTTAAAAATAAAATTGATTGATTTTTACATAAAAATTTTAAAATATAGTTATAAAAAGAAAAATTTAATAAAATTAAAAATCAACAAATGACTAAAAAGTCAATAAAAATTAATATGTTTAATTATACACGATAAAATATAAGGTTAATGAATAATTTTTACTATGATTTTTTGTTGACTTTTTACGGAAAAATGATATTATTGATTGTAAATAGGAATCCTAATTGAAAGAATATTATAAGTAAAGTATTGTATTTTTCCTTTAAAATATTGTATAATTACATTGAAAGGATTAGGAGAAAAGCAGTACTAATTTATTAGAGAAAATACAAAATGAAATTCAGGAGGAATTAAAATGAAAAAAATTAGTTATTTTAGGAACAGCTTTATTAGCTTTAAATGCTGTAGCATCTGAAGTCCAAATTAAAAGTGGATATGATTTCTACAGAAAATTTAAGAGTGGATCTGACTGAAGATTTTCAGTCAAAAAGAGGTCCAGTTGTTGAGTGGAATACATCATTGATAACCAAGGTGAATTCGAATGGGGATTAGGAGCAGAATATAAATTCTCAAATACTTCAGGAAAATTAAAAGAAAAAGTAAACGATAACAAAATAACAGAAGTGCTCCAGTTTACGCTTTAGGTAAATTTAACTTGATTACTACAAATTCAGGAAATGATGCATTGTATGTATTAGGAAGAGCTGGATATAATTTTGCTCATGAATCAAAAAGAATGGGATAAAAATATCTCAGGTGGATTATATGTAGCAGCTGGGTTAGGAACTGAATTTGGACCAGTTTCAGTAGAAGCTATTTATGAAAGATCTAGCCTTAAGGAAAAATCAGCAGGACAAGGAACAAGAACTAGAGATCACGTTGATTCAGCAGGACTTAGATTAGGATATAGATTTGGGCAATTGAAAAATGACAGAGCACCAAAAAGTTATAACTCAAATAGTAAATGTACCAGTGCCAACACCAGTGCCAACACCGGTACCAGAACCAACACCAGTACCAGAACCAACACCAACACCAATACCTAATACAGCTGTGTTACCATTTAGCTGTTCAGCAAATGAAAGAAAATGTGTAATTAGAGGATTTAAAGTAGATGGTAGAATACCTAATGAACGTGAAGCAGGAGATTTAAGAGCTATCGCAGGTGTAATTAACCAATTTGCTGACGGTGGATCAATTGATTTCGTTGGACATACAGATTCAACTGGATCAGATGCTTATAACCAAAATTATCAGTAGCAAGAGCACAAAAATGTTGCTAGATTGTTAAGAGAATACGGATTGAAGAACACAATTTCTTACGGAACAATTACTGGACAAGGAGAAAGTAATCCAGCAGATACTAATGATACTACTGATGGAAGATACAATAACAGAAGAGTTGAATTATTCTTCCAAAACGTTGACTTTAGTAATGTAAGATTCATTAATCAGTAATCTAAAGGTTAATAATTTTTCAAAAATAAAAATTTTAATATTTAATTAGAGAATCATTTGATAATGGTTCTCTTTTTTATAAAAAGGATATAAACATTGATTTTTAATCTAATAAATGCTATTATTTAGATAGATTTATTTTTGAGGTGATATTATGGATTTGTCGAAAATTAGATGAGCTGTAATTATTCAATGTGAAATCGCAAAAGACGTTGCAGCGGTTATCATTGTAGCCAGTCATTTTATGAGAGAAGTGGCGGATTTTCTGAATATCCGATGGATCAGGATATGAGAGTTCTTATGTTTCAATGTGGAGGATGTAATGGAAAAGGAGTAAATTCTCTTTTTAATGAATGTAAATAAATGTATAAAAAGGAAGGTAAGATTATACCTGAAGAAGTGGCTATCCACTTTGCTTCCTGTATTACACTTGATAATCATCATTCTTCCAGATGTATGTTTTTAAATTATATGAAACAACAAGTTTCTAAAACTTCTTTTAAGAATTCACTTATTATGGAAGATACCTGGCATTCGAAAACTGCAACTAAAAAGGCGGGCGGAAGGAATTTATAAGACAAATAAAAATAAAAACATCAGGAGAAGAAATTATGAAGGAAATAATTGTGGGAAATAAAGAATGAACAAGGACTTCATGCAAAGACCAGCAGCTCTCATTGCTAATATTGCCAATATATGTAAAACTGGAAATAGAAAAATTGGGGAAAAATGAAGTTATTGATGGAAAAATGTAAATGGGTATAATGATACTAGGTGCAGCTAAGGGAGAGAAATTAAAACTTAAAAGCAGTTTCAGAAAATGAAAAATAGTATTGAAGAAGAAAAACAGATTACTAGAAGAATTAAGGCAGTTAATTGAAATTGATAAGTTTTTGAAAAATAATTATGAAAAGTTATTTTTATAAATTGAAATTAAAAATTGTCGGGAAATGATATTGTAGTAAGATAACGATACAATATTAAAATGTTAATAAACAGAGCAAAAACAATCCCTTTGAGTTTAATAGGTCATTTGTTTGTTGAAAAACAAATAGTTTTCTAAAAAATACTTATTTTGGCTTATAAGGATAAGTGAGAAATAGTTCACGTCGTTAAGTATACTAATGGAAATTTTTATAATGTATTCAAACTTTTTAGAATCAAAATTTTTAAAAATTTGATTTTTAAATAGTTTTATTATAGATAAAAATTAAATATAGAAGAAGGGAGAAGGACTGAACCAAAAGGGACAGTTCTAGAGTGCAAAATGGACGAAAGAGAATTTGAAGTATTATTGGAAGATTATTTACCAGAGGATCTGGAGATGTAGTTGAAGGAGTGATTACACGAAAAGAATTGGATTATGGATTTCTGGATTTAAATGCTAAAAAGAAGGAAGAATTTATGCTCATGAAGTACAGGACTTTGAAATTGGAGATAAAATCGAAGTAAAAAGTTTTAAGGGAAGATGATGACAATATTATCGTTTCAAAATTTATGTTGGATAAGGCAAAAGAATTGGCATCATTTAATGTGGATGATATTGTAACAGGAGAAATTTCTAGAAAAATTAAAGGTGGATATACAGTAAAAATTGGGAAAAATGAAGTTGTTCTTGCCATTTTCACTTGCAAGATTTGAAAAGGATAAAGGATTACACGGGCAAAAATTTAAATTTTTAATAAGAGAAAAATAAAAGTAATATTACAATTTCAAGAAGTGATTTAATTAAACTTGAAGAAGAAAAATATTTTGAAATGTGAATATTGGAGATATTGTTACTGGGAAAGTTAAAGAAGTGTTCGATTTTGGAATTATTTTGGATTTAGGGAGCGGCAAGCGGATTTATCCATATTTCAGAAGTTTCTTGGGAGCAAGTTGATAATTTGACTGAAAAATATAAAAAAAGGTGATGAAATCAGTGCTAAAATTATTGAAAAAGATGCTGAAAAAAACAGATTGAAATTGAGTATAAAACAATTATCAGAAGACCCTTTGGATAAATTTTGCAGAAAAATCATAATGGTAGGTGATGAAGTTGAAGCGGTTGTAAAAGATGTTCTTGATTTTTGGAATTGTTGCAACGGTTGATGGAAATTCAGGCTTTGTACATATTTCAGAATTAGCTTTGGCATAATGGGGCAAAAGAGCTGAAAAATTACAAGGAAGGCGATAAATTTTCAGCAAAAATTATTCAAATTGAAAACGAAAAGAAAAATGTTAAATTAAGTGTAAAAACAATTGTCAGAAAATCCGTGGAATACAGTAAAGGAAAAATATCACATTGGAGACATTATTGAAAAACCGATAACAGAAGTATTTGATTTTTGGATTATTGATTTTCGTTGGAAAAAGACATTGACGGACTTTACACGTTTCTGACTTGTCATACAAAAGAGAATCAAACTTGACATCAAAATATAAAGTTGGAGACTTGATTAAATTCAAAATAGTTGACTTTAATGATGAAAAAAACAGAATTACTTTTTAAGTGCAAAGGCACTGCTTGATGACAGATGGGAAGTTCTTGAGAAACTTTACGACTTTGACAATGCGTTTACTGGAAAAGTTATGAATGTTCAGGATTATGGTATTTTTGTGGAATTGGAAAAAGGGATAGAAGTATTTATCCATAGAAATGAATTTTCTTGGGACAAAAAGAGCATAAAAATACAAAGTTGGTGATGAAGTAGAATTTAAAGTAATTATAGTTGATAAATTGGATAAAAAGTTGTCAGGAAGTATTAAACAGCTAGAAAAATCACCTTTGGAAAGAGGCAACTGAGCAATGTAAGAAAGGAAATGTTATAAATACTGAAATTGTGGGAAATTCAGGAAAATTTTTGTAGTTGGTAAAATTGACAGACAGATTTAATGGTATTGTGCCAAAACGTGAATTATCAGAAGAATTTTTAAAGGACATTTCTGAAAAATTTTCTATTGGAGATAAAGTTCAAGCAGTAATTACAGATATTAATGAAAAAGAAAATCTATTGCATTATCAGTGAAAAAGTGAAAGAACAGGAAGAAAAGAGTTAGATGAACTTATGAAAGTTTATGGAGTATAATTTCAAAAAAATTCAAGCATATACTAAATATATAGTTAAGTTTAAAAATAAATTTTTACATAATGAAAAAAGTGTTAAAATGTAATAGTAAATATTAGAATGCTGAAATTATATGGAGGTAAAATTAAAATGGCAAAAACAGAATTTATGAAATTTGCATATTTCGATAAAGAAATTGTAGAATTTGAAAAAGACGAGTTAGTATTACGACACACAGTTTACAATATGGGAACAACTTGTTTTGGTGGAATCAGAGGATATTACAGAAATGGGAAAGTAGCGATTTTTAGACTGAAAGATCACTACACTAGACTTATGAGCGCATCAAAAATGTTAGGATTTGAATATTTTATAACTTGGGATGAATTTAAGGATATTGTTACAGAGTTAGTTAAGAAAAATGATATAAAGGAAGATTTCTATATGCGTCCGTTCGTATTCTGTAAAGAGCCTAGATTGTCACCTAAAAAAGCTGGACTAGACTTTGATTTGGCAATTTATATGCTGCCACTTGCAGATTATGTAAGCTCAGAAGGTGGATTAAACTTAATGAGTTCAACTTACAGAAAATACAACGATTCAGCAATTCCCTACAAAAGCGAAAGCAGGAGGGTCATATATTAACTCATTTCTTGCAACAAGTGACGCTCAAAGAAATGGTTACGATGATGCATTGATGTTTGATGATGCTGGAAATGTTGTGGAAGTATCAGTTGCAAATATAATTCTAGTTTATAGAGGGCAAATAATAATTCCTGATACTGGAAATGCGGCTCTTGAAGGAATCACAGTAAGATCGGCCTTAGAATTGCTTGAATACAATGGTTACAAAATAAACCGTGGGAAAATTGACAGATCAATGGTATTTACAGCTGATGAACTGTTAGTAACTGGAACAGCGATGAAAAATTACTTATGCAGAATCATTGGACAGACGTCCTATTGGACAGTTGGACTTTAATGCAAAAACCTGAAGCTGGTAAATTTCATAAATTACTAAAAATCAGAATATGAAAAAGTAATTAATGGAGAACATGAATTGTCTTCTGAATGGTTATTTGTTGTAGAATAGTTATATTTAATTTCAACAACAGTTTATTGATAGATTTGAATAATTAAGGAATTATTTTCAATTTAATGGGAGTAGTTCCTTTTTAATGGGATTTAGTATTAGAATTTTTTGATAAAAATTGCACACGATTTTAAACTTTTAAATATTTTTTTAGTTATAAAATCATGCTTATTTCAATTGTTTTATTTTAAGGATTTCTACCAAATCTCTCAACATAAATGGAATAAATACTTCACCATTAGCAAAATCTGTTCCTTCACCTTTATTGTAAATCAAGACTACAGCATCATTTTTCCATATAAAAACTTTGATTTTTAGAAATAGCGGTAAATTTGTCAACAGGAAGTAATCCAAATTGTCTAAATCTATCGTTAACAGCTGTTGATAGTGGGGTATTAAAAATCATCTGTAAATAAATCTTTAATCTTAATGTGCTTCCATCTTTTTAAATTAAATGTAATTCCATCATAAAGTTTTTGTCTTTGACCAGTTTTTTTGTATTTTTCTTCAATTGTGAACAGGACACTTAAGAATAAACTGTTATCAGCTTTTAATTTCAGAAGTAATAACATAAAAATCTATCCTTAGTTGACTTATAGTCTAAAATAAATTTTTTTCCATATTCTTGTTCATGTTTTTAACAATATTGGCATTTTTTTACTACTTATAAACATTGATAAGAAATTCTCGAACTTCCTAGAGCTTTTTATTCTGTGTGAAGACTTTTACAATGCTTGTTGCTGCTGATGGAACGAACCTTGAAATGTGAATGCCTCCCGCCGCAAATGACAGATTAAATAAAAATTAATGTCATCAAAAATAATGTGAACTTTCTCATTTTTTTATAATCACCTCAAAAATTTTTAAAATTATATAATAACTAAAAAACTAGCTTTTTGTTAAATAATCCAAATTTTTAAGTTATTTTAGTATATTATATACTAAATTTGATAAATAATCAAATGTTTTTCTATTCTTGAGCAAGTAAATTTTTGAATTTTTATTTTTTTAAAGTAATATAGACTTTTAAAATAGAACTTAAGTTAAAAAGTAGCTTTAATTTTATCAATGTCTAGCTTAAAAATCGTAAAACAAATTTAAATTATTCTTTTTTTGATTTTCTAATAAAAACTTTTGAATATCAAAATAATTTTTAATATAGAAGTTTTTGAAAAATGATACAATAATTGTAAATACAAGTGTATAAACAAATGTTTGATAAATATATATTTTTAGCAAGAAATTTAACAAAAATCTAGCAAGAAGTCTCTTTGCTTCTAAAAGCAGGAGTAGTTCACTAAGTACCCCATAAGTTTATAAATAAAGAGAGGAATGATGGAAAAATGAAACTGGATAATTTTAAGAGAATTGAAGATTATGAGGCTGAGAGAGAGAAAAAAGAGCTGGAGTTTATTATAAATTTGACAAGGGAGGCTTTAACTGATCCTGAAAAAGGAGAAAGAGTGGAATGCAGTTAGGACTTCATTTGCACTTTATACAGAGGGGAAGAAAAAGGGACATATATGATAAGACCCTCGTTTTTGAAAGTAAATTGACATTGAGGACTTTGAGTATTTGCTGGATGTTGTGCAGAAATATTGTGATAAAAAGGCTTCATCTTACGACAAGGCAAGATTTTCAGCTGCATGGAATAGAAAAGGAAAATTTGCCAGACTTATTAGAGGCTATTTCAAAAAGAGGATTTTTTACGAAAGCAACTTGCGGAGATTCGACAAGAGCGGTAATTACTCCTGAAACAACTGGATTTGAAGAAGAAGTTTTTGACGTTTCGCCTCATGCAAAAATTGTGACAGATTATATTTTAAATGGACGTGAATTTATGCATTTGCCAAGAAAAATATAAAATTGCTTTTTTTCAAATAAAGGAAGAAAATTCGCTTTATGCAAAAATAAATGACATCGGATTTCAAGCAGTAATTCAAGATGGGAAAAAGGATTTCGAGTGTATGTTATGGGGAATTGGACCAATTTCAACTAATGCCATTATTTTAAGAGAATTTATCGAGGAAGATGAATTTCTGTATTATATTCATGCAAATAAGAAATGTATTTAATGATCATGGAAACCGTAAAATTCGTGCAAGAGCAAGGCTTCGTTATGTTTTTACTAAATTTGGGAGAAGAAAAATTTTTAGAACTGTGTAACGAATATATTTCTAATTTTTATGTTGAAAAAGGGGATAGCCTTAGAGTTTATACGAGAAAAAATGCTAGATGAGAGAGAAATTTTAGATAAAGAAAAAATTAGAAAAGATAGAAACTATTTTCTGATGGAGAAAAATACAGATGAAAAATGTTAAAAATGATGAATTTATGAAAAAGCAATGAAAAATATCATAGCAGGAAAGCGTAAAGGAGAATATGGGTATTATTTAAGACCCTGCAAGAGGAAAATATTTACAAGGAAGATGGAGAAAAATTAATTAAGTTTTGTAAAAAGCCTTGATTATAAAGTTGAATTGAAAACTTACAAGTTTTTCAAAAGTATTCTGGTTCGAGGATTGAAAAAGAAGATTTATTAAAATTAAAAGAAATTATGGAAGAATATTATGGCGAAAACGAATTTTTTAACTCATACTCGTGTATTGGGAGTACAACTTGTAATGTTGGAATTTTAGATACTCCGCCGATACTGGATTATATTTTTAAATATTTTTGAAAAATGATGAAAAAGAGAGCTTTACAAATTATTTGCACAAATAAAGATCGCTGGATGTCCAAATTCCTGTGCAACACCGCAGATAGCAAAACTTGGATTTAGTGGAAGAAGAAAAAGACGGAGAATACTTTTGCAAATTTTTGTAAGAGGAGAATTTACAGGTAAAACTGTCAAGTTGAATGAAATCGTGGGAGAAATAAAGGCAAGTAAAATTCCATATTTCCTTGAGGACATTGCAAATATTATAAAAGAGGAAAACATTGAATTTGAGGAGTTTGTACATGAGGAAAGATTTATTGAGCTGATAGAGAAATACAAGGAATTTGAACTTGAAGTGGTTGATTTCAATGATTTCGTAAAGCTGATATGGAAAGGGCGTGTAGATGAATGTATGTGAACTAAAAATATTAACAAAATGTACAATAGCTACAAAGCGTCAGACAATATAAATTTAGGCATTAGAAAAGGAAAGCTGGTGGCTTTGCTAGGACCAAGCGGAAGTGGAAAATCAACAATTTTACGGATGATTGCGGGCTGAAACACCTGATACTGGGAGAAATCATAATTGACGGAAAAGTTGTAAATAACATTTCTCCAAGTAAAAGGGGAATTGGCTTTGTTTTTCAGAATTATGCGTTATTTCGATACATGACTGTGTTTGACAATATTGCATTTGGATTAAAGATTGCAAAAGTGAAAAGTCCATTATAAAGGAACGTGTGGAAAAACTGATGGAGCTTGTGAATATAAAAGGACTTGGGAAACGGTATCCAAACCAGCTCTCAGGAGGACAGCGGCAAAGAGTGGCATTTGCAAGGGCATTAGCTCCTCATCCTGAATTATTGCTGTTAGATGAGCCTTTTGCTGCAATTGATGCTAAAGTCAGACAAGAACTTAGGAACTGGCTACGTGAAACAATTGACAAAGTGGGAATTACGAGCATTTTTGTAACGCACTGATCAGGAAGAGGCAATAGAAGTGGCGGATGAAATCATTGTAACAAATAAAGGAAGAATCGAACAAATTGAAGTCCAAAAGAAATTTATTCCAATCCCAAAACAGCATTTGTAGCCAAATTTATGGGAAACCCAATAGAATTGGAAAAATATAAAACAGATTTAAAGGTTTTTGAAAAACTTAAAAATGGACAAAAAGCAATAATTCGTCCAGAAAACGTAAGTATTATAAAAGGCAAATGAAAAATTTAGATATTCAGCTTCAACAGAGAGTGGAATTGTTAAATATACATTGTTTTCGTGGAAAAGAAGTAGAAATTGGCGTACAAATAAACGGCACTTTAATAAAAAGGAAATCGTAAAAATTGAAGAAGATACTGTATCTGTGGGAGAAGAAGTCAATATTTACATATATCGTGCCTATGCCTTTTGGGAAAAATGAGGAAGTGAAATTGTGGAAAATGAAAATACAAGAAATCAAAATGATGTCAGTTATTTAAAAACTAAAAAAGATTTTTTTATATAATATTTAAGTTGATTTGTCTTTGAACTTTTATAGAATATTTATTTGATAGTTAATAATACATTGTCATGATTAAAAATAAAAATTAGTGTCTGAGTAACTGAGTTTAATTTTTTGTTTTCAAAAATGCTTAGACAGCGAGATTGTAAAGGGATGGCGATTGATCCCCTTTACGTTTAGAAAAAGAAAAGTATAAAATTATTAGGAAAGATATTTTTAATAACAATAATCTATAACAGTAAAATTATAAAAAAAGTAAGTTTATAGAATAAGTTAAATAGATGTAGGTTGTGAGGTAATTTTATGGCAGAGAATAAGGCTGACAAAAATAAAAATAATAAGGGAAGAAAAAAACTTGAAATAAAGGAATTGGAAACGGATGTATTGATTATTGGTGGGGGAACTGCTGGATGTTATGCAGCTATTACGCTTGGAAAAAATTCTGATTTATCGGTAATTGTGGCAGAGAAGGCGAATATTAAGAGGAGCGGGTGTCTTGCGGCTGGGATTAATGCAATAAATGCGTATAATGTGAAAGGACGTGTGCCACAGGATTATGTGGATTATGCGGCAAAGGATGCCAATGGAATTGTGCGGCACGATTTGTTAATTACTGCTGCGAATAGATTTAATGAGATTACCGCTGAAGTGGAAAAGTTGGGGCTTGTGATTTTGAAAGATGAGAATGGAGAGTATGTTGCACGTGGAAATAGAAATATAAAAATAAATGGAGAAAAATTTTAAGCTGATACTTGCTGATGCTGTGAAAAACAAAAATGTAGAGTTCTGAATACACTTAATATTACGGATTTGCTTGTGAAGGACGGAAAGTTTATGGCGCGGTTGGATTTTTCTATAAAAAAAGAAGAAGTATTTGTGATTAGGGCGAAAAAGTGATAATTTTCGACTGGAGGAGCGGCTGGACTTTTATAAGCTCTAATAATCCTGGATTTTTCACGGCATAAGATGTGGTATCCGCCATTTAATACTGGGGCAGGATATGCGATGGGAATTTTTGGCTGAGCAGAAATGACAACATTTTGAAATGAGATTTATTGCTTTGAGATGTGAAGACACAATTGCACCAGTTGGAACGATTGCCTCAAGGAGTTGGAGCGAAACAGGTAAAATTCAAGAGGGTGGTTTATGAGGATAAATATGGGCTTACGACTAGTGAGCGTGTTTATGGAACTGTGAGAGAAAATCAACTTGAAATGGACCTTGTTATTTGAAGACAAGTGGAATTAGTGAAGAAGAAAGTGAAAGTTTGTTAAAGGCATATTTGAATATGGCGCCAAGTCAGACATTGAAATGGATTGAAAGTGAAAGAATCCGAAATGAGCAGGATGTTGAAATTGAAGGACAGAGCCGTATATTGTCGGTGGGCATACTGCAAGCGGCTTTTTGGGTAAATACGAACAGAGAAACTACAATTAATGGGCTTTGATGCGGCAGGAGATGTAGCTGAGGTTGTCCACAGAAATATGTTACAGGTGCATTGGCTGAAGGTGAAATTGCGGCACTTGACATAATTTCAAAGTTAGCTGATGAAAAAGATTAATTGTGGAAAAATTGATGAAAATGTGGAAAACTTCTGGATGAACAAAAAAATCAAATTATTAATCAGTATGAAAAATAAGAAATACAGAAGCCAAAAAGATTTCTCAACGGAAGATATGGAAGAAGGAATGCAAAAATTATGGATGAATATGCAGGTGGAATTCAACAAACTATCAATTTAATGAAAAAGCAGCTAAAATTTGGCAAAACAGAAAATTGATCAGCTTATAGAGCTTGATGAGCTGGCAGATAAATATGCACGATTTAATGTTTGCTTTATGAGCTGAAAGAGAGATTGATAGTGGTAAAATCGCTAATTGAGCATCTTTTTCAGAAAGGAAACGAGATGGCATTCGTTTAATGAAAAATCTGGATTATCCTGAAACTGACGAAAACTATTTTAAATATGTGAATTCGAGGTTAGTTAACGGAGAACTGGAAGTATTTATGAGGGAAATTGTTAAGGAGGAGAGATATGAGCATAGTAATTGATCCGTATGTGTGTATAGGATGTACAAAATGTACGTTGGTGTGTCCGGGAACTTTTAATTGAAATGCAGAAAGTGGATGACATGAAAATTGAAAAAGGCGGTTAGTGCAATATCCGAAAAGATTGCTGGGGCTATGTTTCCTGTGTGAAGGAATGTCCGGTTCAGGCAATTTCATTTTTCCTTGGAGCAGATATTGGCGGAAATGGAAGCACAATGACAACTAAGGAAGAAGGAGATGTTCTGAAATGGATTATTGAAAAAAGAGACGGAACTATGGAGGAAATTGATATAAACAGGAAAGATGCGAATAAATATTGATGAAATTTTTAAAAAAATAGAAAGGGTGATTTATATATGAATGAATTATCTCATTTAGATGAACTGGAAGCGGAAGCGATATATATTATTCGGGAAGTTGTGGCTGAATGTGAGAATCCTGTCATGCTGTATTCAATTGGGAAGGATAGCTCGGTTATGCTGCATTTGGCGATGAAGGCATTTTATCCTGAAAAGCCACCTTTTTCCGTTTCTTCATGTGAATACTGGATGGAAATTTAAGGAAATGATAAATTTTCGTGACAGAAGAGCAAAGGAGCTTGGGATTGAAAATGATAGAGCATATTAACCCTGAAGGAGTTGAAAAATATTAATCCGTTTGACCACGGAGCTTCATTTACAGATATTATGAAAACGCAGGCATTGAAGCAGGCGCTTAATAAATATGGATTTACTGCGGCATTTGGCGGCGGCAGAAGAGATGAAGAAAAAAGTCGTGCAAAAGAAAGGATTTTTTCATTCAGAAATGCAGCTCAAGCATGGGATCCTAAGAATCAGCGGCCAGAAATGTGGAAACTTTACAACACAGAAATTAGTAAAGGTGAAAGTATTAGAGTTTTCCCAATTTCCAACTGGACTGAAAAGGATATTTGGGAGTATATTCAAAGGGAGAATATACCGATTGTTTCACTTTATTCGGCGGCAGAACGTCCTGTTGTGGAAAGAGATGAAATTTGATAATGGTTGATGATGAGAGAATGAGACTGGAAGAAGGCGAAGAGCCTGAAATTAGAATGGTTCGTTTTAGAACTTTAGGAGATTATCCGTTATCAGGGGCTGTGGAGTCAAATGCCGTAACTTTGAGGAAATAATAGATGAAACGTTAAGTTCGGTGGAATCTGAAAGAACAAGCAGGGTTATTGACAAGGACAGCGGAGCGGGCAAGCATGGAAAAAGAAAAGAGAGGGGTATTTTTAATGGTAAGATTATTAAAATTTATAACTTGTGGGAGTGTGGATGACGGAAAAATCGACATTAATTGGAAATATCCTTTACAATTCTAAGCTGCTTTATGCGGATCAGGAAGAAGCGTTAATTTTAGACAGTAAAGTCGGTTCACGTGGAGGAGCAATCGATTATTCGCTGCTTTTAGATGGATTGATGGCTGAAAGGGAGCAAGGAATCACAATTGATGTGGCATATCGGTATTTTACGACAAATAAACGGAGCTTTATTGTGGCTGATACGCCAGGGCATGAGGAATATACTCGAAATATGGCGGTTGGAGCTTCTTTTGCGGAAGTGGCAATTTTACTTTTGGACGTTACAAAAGGAGTGCTTGTACAAACAAGAAGACATGCGAGAATATGCTCGATGGTTGGAATACGGCACTTTGTCTTTGCGGTAAATAAAATGGATTTAGCAAAAATACAGCGAAGAGAAAAATTTAATAAAATTGTCGATGAAGTGAAAGAATTAGCGAAGGAACTGGAATTAGAAAATATAAAAATAATTCCCGTGAGTGCCACTGAGGAGATAATGTTACAGAAAAATCTGAAAAATATGGACTGGTATAAGGGCGAGAGCATTTATAGAATATCTGGAAACAGTGGATGTGACAGAAAATAACGAAAATTCAGACTTTTATATCCCAATCCAGCGTGTATGCCGTCCAAATCACGAATTTAGAGGATTTTCAGGGGCAAATTGAAAGTGGAATTATACGAACTGGAGAAGAAATCACTGTTTTTGCCAAGTAATGAAACTGCGACTGTCAAAAACGATTTTTGAAATGGAGATAAAATGTAGAAGAGGCATTTTCTGGACAGGCTGTTACAATTCAGCTGGACAAGGAAGTGGATGAGCCGTGGTTCTGTTATCTACAATAAAAAAATCTTCCAGTTGCAAAAATCGGTTGAAGCTGTATTATTGTGGATGGATGATGACAAATTGACAGTTGAAAAAGGAATATTTGGCAAAAACTTGGAACAAAGAAACTTTCCGCAATATTAAAAGGAAATTGTATATAAAATTGATGTGAATACAGGAGAAAAAAATTGAAACACAAAGTATCACAAAAATGAAATTGCTTTTTGTAAAATTGAATTTTCAGATAAAGTTATTGTTGATTTGTTCATAAGGCTTTGGGAGAGTTGATACTAATTGACAGGCTTTCATCAGACTGCCGCTGCAGGAGTAGTGGAAAAATATTGATACAATTGGAGAAAAACCTTATTTTTGAAAAGGATGACATAAAAATTGATGGATACATTTTTGAAGAACTGTATTTTGATTTTGAAAAATGCGAGAATGTCTAAAGAAGGAACAAAAGAAAAACATACCATGTTGGCGATGAAGTGCCCTCAAAAAGGAGATAGTTTTGAATATCCACAATATTTTGACATTATATCACTTGAAAGTGAGGCGGCAGTTTTAGTGCGAGACTGTAAAAATTTTTGATATTGTTAAATTGGAAGATTATCATTTTACAGGACTGCCAATATTAGACACAGCAGGATTTGGATTGCAGATTAAAACTAGGGAAGATATGAAAAATTATCTTTTAGATTACAATCAAAAATGTAAATAAAGTGGAAATTCACAAAAATGGGCAAAATTTGAAACTTACAGAAGAGTAGTAAGTGGGGATAATTTATATGATTTAATATTAATTGATTATTGAATAGACAGATTTCATAAAAAGGGGAACGTGAAGATGTTGAAAGAAACTGAAAATACCAGTAATATTTGCTATAATTGTTATTTTTTCTTTATTTTATTGGAATTATGCGGCAAAAACAGCAAATCTGGGAAAAAGTAGGAAAAAAATTGGAAATTGTAAATGTTTCCTATGATCCTACCCGTGAACTGTACGAAAAGTATAACAAAGCTGTTTATAGAATATTACAGGCAAAAATAGGACAGGATGTGAAAAATTTCCCAATCACATGGAGGCTCAGGCTCACAGGCACGTTCGGTAATTGAAGGGCTTGATGCGGATGTGGTAACTTTGGCACTGGAAAATGATGTTGCACTTCTTGAGAAGGGTAGACTTGCTTGAAAAAGGTTGGGTAAACAAATTTCCAGGAAGCTCTTCTCCGTATACCTCTACAATCGTTTTTCTTGTAAGAAAAGGAAATCCGAAAAATATTAAGGATTGGAACAGTTTTGACAGAAAAAGGAATAAAAGTGATAACACCTGATCCAAAAAGCAGCGGTGGAGCTTGCTGGAATTTTTTGGCAGCGTGGTCATACGGACGTGAAAAATTTGGAAATGATGAGAATAAGATTCAAAATTTTGTGAAAAATATCTATGACAATGTGACAGTAATGGATTCAAAGGGGCAGCAACTACGACTTTTGTGGAAAATAATCAGGAGATGTACTGATTGCGTGGGAAAATGAGGCGATTAGCTACGATTAGGAGTATCCTGAAAAATATGAGATTGTCTATCCGAGTGTGAGTATTTTGGCACAGCCTACAGTAGCTGTAGTTGACAAAGTTGCAAAAAGCAACGGGACTTATCAGATAAGTACAGAATACTTGAAATATCTGTATTCAGAAAAAGCGCAGGAAATAATCGCTGAAAGTGGCTACAGACCCCTACAATCAGAAAATTTTAAAAATATGAAAATAAATTTGACTTGAAGATGAAACTGACAAAAATAGATGATTTTTGGCGGCTGAAAAAGCCTATGAGAAATTTTTCAATGAAGGTGTATTATTTGATAAAATTTATGAAAATTAGAAGTATAAATTATTTCAAAAATAAATAGCAATAATACTTTGTGCAGCAAAGGTTCATTGTCAAAAGTCTTTTTATTTAATATAAGAGAATAGGCAAAAATCTTTTAATTGGAGATATTGTTATGAAAGGAGTGAAAAATGAAAAATATTAGCATTAAAAGAAAAGAGCAGTCTGTAATTCCAGGATTTGGACTTACATTTGGAATATCATTGACAATGCTGTCAATTCTGATATTAATACCTTTAGCCTCGATATTAGTTTATTCCTTTAGGCTGTCACCTCTGAATTTTTGGAAACTTATAACAGAAAAGCCAGTTTTGAATGCATTTTTACAAGCGTCCTCTGTTCATTTATCGCTGCCGCTGTAAACTGTGTTTTCGGAGTAATTTTAGCATGGGTGCTTGTAAGATACGACTTTTTGGGAAAAAGATTTTTAGACGGAATGCTTTGAATTGCCTTTTTGCCTTGCTCTACTGCAGTTGCAGGAATCACACTTTCAAAAATGTATTCTGATACTGGATGGTTGGAAAAATATTTTGCAAAAAATTGGGATAAAAAAATTTCATACACTCACATTGGGATAATAATTGCTTTTAATTTTTGTAGAATTCCTTTCGTGGTAAGAGCAGTTCAGCCAATTCTGGAAAAAGCTGGACAATCAGTACGAAGAAGCGGCATACATCTTAGGGTGCAGACGGAAAGACGACTTTTGGAAAGTAATTTTCCCCTGAAATAAGACCTGCTTTATTAACAGGATTTGGACTTGCCTTTTCAAGAGGGCTTGGAGAATATGGAAGTAATTTACATTTCAGGAAACAGCCCAAAAGAGCATACACAGGTTGTTTTCACGTAATTATGCAAAAATTAAATTATGTAGATTATCCTTCTGCCACTGTAATTGCTCTAGTTATGCTAATATTTTCATTCACACTTTTTATTTTTAATAAATTTAGTTCAAATGAACCAGTTCAAGCGGACAAACAATGTTTAGGAAAGGGAAAAGAGTGATGGACATAACATTATAAAAGTATGTATTAATAGGAGTAAGTATCCTATTTGTCGGTATTATGTTAGTATTGCCGCTAATTGCAGTTATTGTAAATTCCTCTCAAAAAGGCTGGGATATTTTACATAAGAAGCCTAACAGATAAATACGTCCTTTCAGCTTTGAAAAGTTACAGTAATTGCAACAATATCAGCATTAATTATAAATACTTTTTGGAATAGCAGCAGCATGAGTCTCACAAAGTTTTCATTTCGTGGAAAAACATATTTTTGGCAACGCTAATAGACATCCTTTTCGATTTCTCCAGCAATAGCAGGTCTTGCCTTCATTATGACTTTTGGAAGAATGGGCTGGGCAGCACCTTATATTGAGCATCTAAATAAATTTTTTGTACTTGACATAAAAATAGTGTTTGCAATTCCAGGAGTAATTTTAGCTACTGTATTTGTAACTTTTCCTTTTATTTCAAGGGAAATCAGTTCCGATTCTGAATGCACAGGGAAAAGATGAGGAAGAAGCGGCTGCATTAATGGGAGCAGACGGATTCACGATTTTTCAGAAAAATAACATTACCACAAATAAAATGGGGACTTCTTTACGGAATTATCCTTTGCACAGCAAGAGCGTTAGGAGAATTTGGAGCAGTAAATGCATTATCAAAAGCGAGAGGAAAAACATTCACTTTGCCACTAGAAATAGATGCTTTATACCTATCAGGCTCATCAGAGTCAATAGTATCAGCATTTGCAGTATCTTCACTTTTTGGTAATAATTTCAATATTTATTCTGATTATAAAAATATTATTGAACATAAATCTAAAAATAAATTTATTCAGTAATGTTGCTTTATTTATGAAATATTCAACAGCGATAGTCAAATCTATAACTGCATTTTCAACTGCAAAACTGTAGTCCATTTTTCTGAACTGCAAAAATCGAATGCTCAAACAGTTTTTGCCAGCAAAAATGTCCGACGGATAATTTATACTGAATCTGTTTAAAAAGTGAAAATTGTTTAATTTTTACAAATTTTGCTTTGATGATTTAAGCAAACATTAGGCATGTATCTGAAAAGCTCAAAACTGATATGTTTAAGTCTTTTACTGAAATTATAAAAATCATGATAAAACAGATATTTTATAATTTCTGAAAATATTTTTAAAAATTTCAGTAACTGATAGTTTTTCGACAGCCCTATTTATTAAACTACGATTGTTTTGAATAAAAACGATAGTTTGAGCGAGTTTACGTAGCAGTTTATGTTTTCAAATTAAAAAAGTCTTAGACAGCGATTGCAGAGGGATGGCGACTGTACCTCTGCATAGAAGAAAATATAATAAAAATAGTAAAATCTGTTATTAATAAAACGATTTTATAACTATTAATAAAATATAGAAAAATTGTATTTACAAAAATAATAATAGAAAGAAAAGTTAAAAGTAATTGCAAATTTGGATTAGAAAAAATATATAATTATAATATATGTAATTGAAATTTTATAATTTAAGAAAAAAGTTATAAAATTTCTAATTTTTGGAGGGAAAAATGACAAAAATATGAAAACAATGGATGGTAACCAAGCTGGCAGCTCATATAGCGTACGCATTTACGGAAGTTGCCGGAATTTATCCGATTACTCCGTCGTCAACTATGCTCAGAGCTTGTGAGATCAATGGGCATCATACGGAAAGGAAAATTTATTTGGAATGCCGGTAAAGGTTGTGGAAATGCAATCAGAAGCTGGAGCTGCAGGGATTGTACACGGATCGCTTCAGACAGGGGCTTTGACTACGACGTTTACTGCTTCTCAAGGATTGCTGTTAAAAATACCTAATATGTATAAAATATCTGGGGAATTGCTGCCAGGGGTAATGCGTTGCGGCAAGGGCAATTTCTACAGGCGTTATCAATATTTGGAGATCATCAGGATATTTATTCTGCTAGAATGACAGGATGGACTATGCTTGCGACAAGTTCGGTTCAGGAAGTTATGGATCTGGCTGGAATTGCACATTTGACTGCAATCAAGTCGAGAGTACCTGTTATGCACTTTTTGATGGATTTAGGACTTCGCATGAGATAAATAAGATAGAAGTTATGGATTATGAATTTTTTGAGAGTCTGCTTGATAAAAAGCTGTGCAGGAATTTAGAGAAAGAGCCTTAAATCCAGAAAATCCTGTAACAAGAGGAACAGCTCAAAATGATGATATTTATTTTCAGGCAAGAGAAGCTCAAAATAGATTTTATGAAGCTGTACCTGATATTGTAAATGACTATATGAAAAAAATTAGTGAAAAGACTGGACGGAATTATGCACCTTTTGTTTATTATGGCTCAGAGACTGCTGAAAGAGTTATTATTGCAATGGGTTCTGTAAATGAAACAATCAAGGAGGTTGTGGATTATCTTAATAAAAATGGCGAAAATGTGGGAGCATTGAATGTTCATTTATATCGTCCATTTTCTAGCAAGTATTTTTTTGATGCAATGCCGAAAAGCGTGAAAAAAATCGCTGTACTTGACAGGACAAAAGGAGCCTGGAGCATTGGGAGAGCCATTATATATGGATGTAAAGGCACTTTACTATGGACGCAAAATGCACCTGAAATTGTGGGTGGAAGATATGGACTGTCGTCAAAGGATACAACACCAGAACAAATTGTGGCAGTATTCAAAAATCTTGCACAAAAAGAACCTAAAAATAACTTTACAATAGGAATTATTGATGATGTTACATTTACATCCCTGGCACTGGAAGATGAGGTGTTTACTGGAAATGAGGATGTGAAAGGCTGTCTTATTCTTTGGGCTAGGTTCAGATGGAACGGTTGAGCAAATAAAAATTCAATAAAAATTATTGGAGATAAGACAGACTTGTATGCACAAGGATTATTTTCGCATACGATTCTAAAAATCAGGGTGGGGTAACACGTTCGCATTTGAGATTTAGCAAAAAACCGATACGTTCGACTTATCTAGTAAAAAAACCTAATTTTGTTGCTTGTTCAGTGCCTGCGTATCTGGGAAAGTACGATATGATTTCAGGACTGCGGGAAGGTGGAATATTTTTATTAAATACAATTTGGGATAAGGGAAAAACTGTTAAAATATGTTCCAAAATGAGATAAAAGAGAACTTGCACGTAAAAAGGCTAAATTTTACTTGATAAATGCAACAGAAATCGCAAAGGAAATTGGACTTGGAAATAGGACAAACACGATTATGCAGTCGGCATTTTCTATCTTTCGAAGTAATTCCTCACGATGAGGCAAAAGGAATATGTGAAAAGAATACGCTGAAAAAAAGCTACGGAAGAAAAGGACAGGATATTGTTCAGAAAAACTGGGATGCATTGACAGAGGAATTGATGGCTGGAAGAAGTTGAAGTATTGCCAGAATGGGCAGATCTTGAAGTCAACGAACAAATTATTGAAGCTGCAAAAACCTGAATTTGTCAAAAAGATTGCAGATCCGATTAATCTATGAAAGGGATGAAATTGCCAGTTTCTTCAGATTATAGAAAACGGAATGGTGGGATGGAAGCTTTGAGCATGGAACAGCAAATTATGAAAAAGAGGAATAGCGGGATGAAGTGCCAGAATGGCAGCCTGATATGTGTATTCAATGTAACCAATGTGCTTATGTTTGTCCCACACGCTGTAATTCGTCCTTTTCTGATTGACGAGGAAGAAATGGCAAAAGCTCCAGAAGGAATGCCGACAATAAAGGCACTGGGACGTGGAATGAACGACTTGAACTATAAATTCAAGTATCGCCTACTGGACTGTACAGGATGTAGCGCTTGTGTAGATGTGTGTCCTGCTCCTCGTGGAAAAGCCATTGTTATGAAAAACCACTCAATCTCAAATTGAAAAAGAAATGAAAGTTGAATATACAGATTACTTTATTTAACAATGTTTCATACAAGGATAAAATTTTAGGGAAAAATACTGTAAAAAGGCTCACAATTGCAAAAACCGCTGTTTGAATTTTCTGGAGCGTGTGCAGGTTGTGGAGAAACACCTTATATTAAATTGGTAACACAGTTATTCGAGAACATGTGATTGTGGCAAATGCGACAGGATGTTCTTCAATTTATGGAGCTTCTGCACCGTCATCACCTTATACAACTGCTGAAAGTGGCTGTGGGACCCTGCATGGGCTTCTTCTATTTGAAGATAACGCTGAATATGGGATATGGGAATGTTTCAGGCTGTAAATACAATTCGGCACAGAATTTTAAAAGAATGGAAGAAATAAAAGCTAGATGTTTCAAATGAACTAGCTGATTTGTTCACCATTTTGCTGAAAAAACTTGATGATGGAGATAAAACTACTGAAATTCGAGATGAACTGGTAATCTTATTAGAAAAAGGAAAATAATGAAAATCCAAATGAAAAAGTAAAAGCAATACCAGATGAAATACTGAGCTAAAACAATACTTAATCATCCATCTGGATGTTTGGTGGAGATGGATGGGCTTACTGATATCGGATTTGAGGTCTTGATCACGTCCTGAGCTTCGGAGATGATGTAAATGTTCTTGTGCTTGATACCGGAAGTTGTTCAAATACAGGAGGACAATCTTCAAAAATCTTCAAGAGCAGGAGCAGTTGCAAAATTTGCAGCTTCGGAAAACCAGTCAAGAAAAAGATTTGGCTGCAATACTGATGACCTATGGAAAATATCTATGTTGCTAAAGTATCGATGGGTGCAAATCAAAAATCAGACACTAAAAAGCAGATAAGGAAGCTGAAGCTTATCCAGGACCATCAATAATAATTGCTTATTCACCTTGTATGAACATGGAATAAAAAGCTGGCATGGGTAAAATTCCAGACAGAAGAAAAACTGGCAACAGAAGTAGGATACTAGCCAATTTTCAGATATGATCCAAGACTCTGCTGAAAAAGGAAAAATCCATTTGCAGTTGAGATACAAGAAAATCCAGCTTGGGACAAATACGAAGACTTTTCCTGCTAGGAGAACGAAGATATGCAACCCTAGCCGCAGAGTTCCCTGAAAAAGCAAAAGAATTACTAGAAGCAAAACTAAAGAATGCTAAAGACAACTGGAACTACTATAAACGAATGGCAGCAATGGATTATTCAACAGAAGAATAAATTAAATTAAAATAAAAATTTATTTTTCATAAAAGAAATTCCCTTTATTTTAGGGGCTTTTTCTTATTTTGATTAGAATAGCTGGCATGTTTGATGAAAAATGTGTAAAATTATTAAGTATAAAAATAAAGGGGAAAAATATAAAAGAGGAGATAAAATATGAGAAATACGAAATGGCTGCAAAAACTATTCCTAATCCACGACAGAGAGGGAATATATTGAAAGAGCACAAACAAGCAGAAAATGATGAAAACATTGAAAAAGTAAGACTAGAAAAACAGAATTTTGAAAATACGAATTTAAGTTCGGTAATTGATAATGATATTTTGAAAATACTTTTATTCACGTGGTATAACGACAGAGAAGGAAGTAAGGAGTTTTTGAATCCAGAAACTTGACAATATCCAGAATCCTTATGGACTGCAGGATAGTGGAAAAGACAGTTTTGGAAAATTGAAAAGGCGATAAAGAACAGAAAAATATTTGGATATATGGGGATTATGATGTGGATGGGAATTACTCGACATCTATTTTCGTATATGGCATTAAAAAGAGCTTAGGGCGAAAAATGTGAACTATTATTCTTATTCCGGGATGAAGGGTATGGACTGAACTAATGAAGCTATAGAAAAATAAAAGCATCTGGGCAGATTTGGTAATTACTGTGGACTGTGGAATTACAGCGTTTTCCTGAAGTGGAGTTTGCAAATCTCTATAACGTACTAATTATTGTTACTGATCACCATAATTTGCATGGAGATAAAGTTCCAGACGCTATTACGGTTGTAACCAAAACGTCCTGAAAATGAATTTTCCTTTGAGTTTTCAGCGGGAGTTGGGACTATTTTTATGGTAATTCTTTTTGTCTTTATGAAAGAATTGGGAAAAAGGCAAAAGCAATAAATATCTCGATTTAGTAGCAATTGGTACAGCTAGGATATTGTGCCGCTGGTGGAAGAAAACAGGATTTTGACAAAGTTTGGCTGGAGCAGCTTAGCTGTTCTAAAAATAAGGGGCTTAGATTTTTGCTGTATAAATTGTTTAGTACGCAAAATCAGATTTTTAATGAGAAAACTGAGTATAATTCGTAGCTGATGTGGATTTTATCAGCCAGCAATCTGTCTTAATGCGGCTGGAAGGCTTAAAGATGTGCAAAGATGGTTGTAAATGACTAATTTCTGATAATGATAGGGAAATTGAGACAACGTAAAAGGAACTGATTACAAGAATTTTGAGCGGAAAGAATTGCAGAACTGAAATTGTGGAAAAGTGGAAAAACATATTGAAGAAAGCGACTTTGAATGGGAAGATTATCGTGATCGTGGACTATTCGCCTGAATATCATCACGGTGACTGGTATAGCGGCTTCCAAAATTGTGAGATAAAATATTACAAGCCTGCGATTATCATTGAAGTGAAGGAAGATGAAGGAATAGCAGTTGGATCGTGCCGAAGTATTGGGAATTTTAATATTTTTGGAGGCGTTGCAGTCAATGCCTGAGCTTTTTGTAAAGTTTTGGGGGCATTCTGGAGCGTGGCTGACGTATGATTGAATATTTGGAATTATTTAAGATAAATAAATTTGCAAAACAAAACTGAAAGAAGAGGATTTTTGTAAAAATAATAGAAATTGATAAGCAAATCCCAATTCAAAAAGGTCTCGTACGAATTTTTCCAAATAATAGAACTTTAAAGCCATTTGGCTTTGGAAAATCAATGCCGACGTTCAGAACCAATAACGTGCTTTTTGAAAAATATAAAATTTATCGGAGAAAATAAAATCATATAATGTTTGGACATAAAGCTAAAAGTGATTTTTAACAGAAACGCTGTCTGGTTTAATTCTAGCGAGTATTTTAAGTGAACTGAACGAGAATTTATTTTACGATATTGTTTACAAATTGAAGACGGAAATGTTTCAGGACAGGTATTATACGAAGGTGTACATTGAAGATGTAAAAGTTTCCAAATTGAAAGACGATACTTTAATATATTATCATTCACTTTTTACACGTCTTTTTCCAATAAAATCAGTATTCTACACAAATATTGAGCTGGAAAAGTGAGAAAAATAACAATGAAAGCAGAATTTGACCAGATTTCGCTTTTCAAGGTAGAAAATTTATCGGAAGGCTTGATTATGGCATTTAACTTGTTAATTTTGATTAAATCGCTATTATAACTGAATTTTGCTGTGAAAATTGAGAAATGTGAAACAGACTTCAAGTCACAGTATTGTGAATATTTTGATAGATTATAACTCAAAATGTTACGAATTATTTACAAGCTGGAATTTTTAAGAAAATAAAAGAATTTTTATTGGAAAAATGGAATATAATTCTCAAACTAAAAATTTATTGGCACAGTTTTTTAAGCAAAATAAAAATTTGATTATAAAAATATTTTTGGTGAAAATGAAAAATATAAATATAAAATATCAAATTTTCAAAACTTTTTATTGACGATTGGAATTTATTATAAAAATAACAGGTAGCAAATTGTAACAAATTCAGAAAAAGAATCGACTTTAACAATTTTATAAAACGTATTTTGACATAAATGAAAAATATTCAGAAAAATGACTATCCATTTACATTATTTTATAACTATGAAAATTTAGAAGAAATGGAAAGATTGTAAAAGATGATTTTTCAGTTAAAAATGAAATAATTTATGATAGGGAAAATAAGAATATTGTTGAAACTGAGTTAATGAAGAAATAAAACAGCTTAGAATACAGAAAAAGTAGAAAAATTGAATATAAAAATAGCGAAATGGGGAAAAAGAAGGCGGAAAAACAAGAAAATATTCAAAATTAAATGAAAGTGATCAAAATTTGGAATTTGGAAAGATTTTGCATAATAGTAAATTCTGAAGATTTGATGATAAAAACAGAAAATTTGGCTGAAAGTAATATTGCAGAAATAAATACTCAAATTGAAGTGCCTAAAAATGTAGTATTTTTTAGAAAAATTCTACGAAAAAGGAAAAGAAAAAGGCAAAAATATGGAATATTTTACCGATTGAAAGAAAAATTAAATTGAAAAAGCTATTAGAAGATGGAGATTTATTCAGATTATTCAATTAATGAGATTTTGTAAAAATAGGAGGAGATATGGAAAAATTAAAAAGGCTATTCTAGTTTATAATCCAAAAATCTGGAAATGCCAATACAATTTTAAGCAATTTTGACTTAATTACGAGAAAAATTGCTGGAGGGATTACTTTTGACACTTTACAGCATAAGCTGGGATTATGACTTGTTTATAGAAATTTTGCAAAATGAAAATATGACATTTTAATTTTATCAGGTGGAGACGGAACTTTGAGCCGTTGCTTGAGCTGAACTTTATTCTAAAAACATTGAATTTCCTGAAGTTGCAATATTTCCGACAGGAACTTCAAATGATTTTGCAAAAGCATTAAATATCGGAGAAAAACATCGAAAAACTGGATAGAAAAATTACGGAAAAACTGCCAAAATATGTTGATTTTTGGATTAATTAATAACAAAACTGTATTTTTGTCTTCGTATGCTGGCGGACTTTTCTTCACACAAATTTCCTATAATACAGATAAAAACTTTGACATTTGGAAAAAGTGGCTTATTATATAAATGGAGTTGAACTTACGAATATAAAGGCTTTGATTTGAATATTGTTTTGGATGGAAATGAGAAACTTATGAAAAGAGCAATGTCATTCTGAATGGAAAAGGTGTTGCAGGGTTTGATAATGTGATTGACGATGCGAGCATGAATGACGGGCTTATGGATATTTTTAATTATAAAAATATTGACAATTTATTAGATGTTCCCAAAATTTTGATGGATTTGATGAATAATAATTTGACGGATAATGATTATACAAGAACTTACGTGCGAAAAATGTAAAAATAGAAAAGTGAAAGAAGATATTAATTTGAGCATTGATGGCGAAGAAGGGTACTATGGACGTGGAGATTGAGTTTGTTTGAGATTAAAAGTTTTTCGCTGACGCGAGAATGATAAGGTCAAAATATTTTAAAAATTTAATTATAAAAAGAGGAAATCAATTACAATAATATGAAATTTATTGGAAATTGGTCTCCTTATGACTAGAGTGCCAGATTTTCTGGGTAAAAACTTTTTGTTTTTAACAGGCTGTCTTCGCTGGCTGTCTCTTTAATTTATTTGTATCTGTCTTTTCTTGGATCGCTTTAACATAATTTCCATGATGGTATCTTTGCTATGCCAAAGCCAAGATTATAACCATGTAAAAAGTCGTCTCATGAAATAGTTTCTGTGCTCACATCACTAAGAGCTACGCATGCATCTGTACTGACAAATCCTCCAGCATAACTATTCAACTTTTGAAAAGTAATCTTTTCTCTCAGTTGCTCATTTATTGCCCATTCAACATCTTTCCAAATTGCACTGAATGGCCTGAAAACCAAAAATCTATGTTATTTTTAATGTTTTTTTATTTGAAATACACAAACACAAAAACTGGGGTGTTTATTACTTTTGATTTTGGAAAATTGTTAAAAATTCATCATTTGGCAGCCTTCATATCATCTCAATGAAACCAGTTAAATAATCTCATTTAATAAAGGACCTTTTCACTCATTTTCTTGCCACCAAAGACCTTCCTAATTGGCGGAACACGTATTCAAAAGCTTGACGATTATTCTGGTCTTATAGCCTTGGCTTTTAAAGAGTGTATGCGAAATTGCATACATTTCAACTGCTGATACTCCTTTCACTGGATTTTTCCTCTGTACTGCGACAAAATTGTGGAACTCTATAATTTCAGTGACTTGTGTAGGTCTCATAAATTTTTAAATTTCCTTTTAAACAAATGCCAATAGTATCATCTCCTAGTTTATTATTTTATACTGAATCTTTTGCCATATGTTCAGTTAATTTCAATTATATCAAATATAACACGACAACTATATGTCACATACTAAATCATCTGTTAAAGATTATCATTTTGACAGTTTTGATGATAGCTCGATTATAGAATCAGCAAGATCTTTAAATATGAATTAAAAAGTTCTAGTTTTGAAACATATATTAGATTTTTAATAAACTTTTTATATCGCTTTTGACCTCTTTGATATGGTCTAAATATAGTATATATATTTTAGAAACAGAGTATGGAGGAAAAATTATGAATGGTTATTTCAGAGCCCTGCTCACATCGCATCTGCCGTCCAAGACATCCGGAATATGAGACTTGGAAGAAGATCATGGCTGATGAGGTAAACATGCAAACTTATATTCTCTATTGCATGTTTGAGAAACTGACAAGAGACAACATATCTTTGAATAAGACAACCATGTCTGGGGACACTGTAAATATGATGAATGATAGATCGGCCACGTGAAAGATATGTTCGTCATATAAATAAACGAATTGAATTTTGAAAATGAAGTAGAAAGACTTCGTGACTATCCCGAGGTGCTCAAATGCTGCAAGTGACATATAACTTGTATGGTTTAATGCAAGAGCCATAAATGCGAGATTTGAAGAAAATATAAAGAGTAGATTATAGGAGCATTCAGAAAATTTCTAGGATCAGGGAAATCTGGGAAATTATTCCAGTTACTAGCAAACACACGGATTTTACCAGTAATGAAAGATTATCCGCAGAAGCGGTGCAACGCTCACGTACTATGGCAGATTACATCAAAATTGGAAGAGGTTCAGTGAATGTGGCTAGCTGAATGTGCTTATTATCCAGGGCAAGATAAATTCCTTAGAAAAACATGGAATAAGATATTTCTTAGTTGATGGTCATCGGAATTATGTGCGAGGATTCACAGACCAGTTTGCGGTATTTATTCTCCAGTTTATACATGAGTAGTAGCGTCTGCCGGGAGACTGGAATCATCTGAAACTAAGTTTGAGTTCTTGAATCAGGATACCCTGGAGATGGACTTATGCAGGAGAACGGCAGAAGATGCTGGATATGGTGAGCTGGATTACGAACTCTGTAAAAGCCATATCTGGTTATATAGTGATGGGAGTAAGAAGTAAACATAGGAGTAAAAATATCACGCAATTACAGATAAAAAGGAACTTACAGCAGCCACAATCCTGGAAGCGGCAGCGGCAAGAGCAAAAGAACATGCCTACAACTTCGTATTTAATCGTTCGTAAACAAATTGAATATCTAGCTTCAAAATGAAATATAGAGAAACTCACTGTGGTAGTCACCCATGATGATGCAGAATTATACGACACTGGTGGTACGAAGGACCCATATTCCTAGAGTGGGTATTCAGAGCAACGGCAGAATTCCGATTTTTCACAATGCACCATGACAACATACTCTAGAACAATACTCACAAACTACAAGATAGTTGATGTAGCATGTCAAGCTGGAGCAAATGCTATGACGTGCTCGACTGACGGCGAATTCTAAATGACTCATGCACACAGACATTTGCTAACAAAGCCGCACATGATAGAATGGCAAACGGAAGAGTAGAACCGCTATAATGAATTAGAATACAGAGTTGCCAAATCACAGCCAAAAGAGGAGGTTTTGGTTTAATAAGTGTTGGTATGCATCTGCTGGGAATTTCTATAATGTTTCACGGGAACAATGTGGTTGGATATGCAAGTTTTGCATAAGAAAACAAGTGGACCACGTTCACAGATTATCTGGAAGACTGTGCAAGATCAAAAATGGAAGGAATAGACGTATGGATGCTTTAATGAAATAGAAAGCAGAGATAATATTTTCCTGAAATTGAATAGAATGTAGCAGACTGGACTGGTTATGGGAATACTGAAGATAAATCAAATATTTGAAAACATGTGAGTTGAATATGAATTTTTGAACCATTACAAAATATAGAAAGTGGAAAGAATCCTCTCTAAAATGCATGATGTGTACAGACATTAGCAGATTCTTTTAATTTTTGAAAAATTATAGCATATAATGATATGTAGGAAAAAGCACAGCTGTTAGTAACAAAAAGAAATGGAGATTTATTTTAAGAAACTGAAGAAAGTACTATACTTCGAGCACTAATAACCTCATCATTTTAATGCCGCAAAACTTAGTATACACAAATTCAAATACTCCTATATATGAAGGAACAGTAAAATATGTAAAGCGTACTCACGAATCTTGTAGAGTTAGAAACTACTTTTATGATTCTACATTATAGAACAGCTGAAAATGAGATATGGACTTATGGGAACTCTCAAGAAGAGATAAGCATTTAATATACTCTCGGTTAAAGATCCAAATTATGTTGGATCAAATTCAGTGCAGACGGTTATCATATGTTAGGTATAAAGCAAGAGCTTTTGAATTTGCAGGCAAAGGATATGCTGTACTCACATAATGTATTTGTCGAGTAAAACATAGCCTCCTCAACAAACTCAAAGTGGACTAAGCGACTATTTCAACGATGGCTCCCTCAGGGCCCTGTCCAAATTGACAAAGATTCAATTTACTGAGATGTCACAAATGACCCGGCAGGTTTTCACCATATAATCAGATTTCGGAATTACTTCTGACACTGACATCATGTGCGTGGCTCTTCCTGACGGGACAATACTGCAAATAAGGAAAAAGAGACTTAAAGGTGAGGATGTAGAGGCAAGCTACTCCTTCCAGGAAACTTTTCATTTCCAATGTTTGGAACAGTTCAGAAAATGTTTTCGCCCTGACATGGATACAAAGAGTTGTAGATCTTTTCGTGGATTAATTAAAATCCCAAACAATCTTTGGAAACATAAGAGGAATTGACGGAGGCTATGAAAAGAATACAGAACCATGTTCAGTTAATGATAACAGGAGCGGGCAAATATCCTTCTTACCCTTTTTATGCACGTGCAGAAACAATTATTTCTGATGGTCAGGTGAATGATGGAGAACGTTTTTCTTCAGGAGCTCGTGATGCTGCTCCAAGAGTATCAGGAGTAATTTCTGCAATACTTGATAAATTTAAAGGGCTTTTCATATTCTCGAGCTAAAAATATTCTTCTTACTACAGCAAAAACGTGATTATGATATGCTTGATACATATATAGGTTGGGGAATTGTAGATAAAAATAAAGCTCTTAATGGACCAGCAGCACTGCTAATGCAGGACTTATTGAAGAACAGAAGTTTTTACAGGAATGTACGATAAAATTTTTGATGGTTCTGACAATATTTATTTTTGAGCAGATGTGCAGAATGAATGGAAATGGACCAATGATATTCAGGGAAATCTTTAAATACAATCCATCGGGGAGAAACTATCTTAATAGCAAGTAACAAATACTACTGATGAAGATGGGAGATGCTCGAAATGTTCTAGTGGCATTTGCAACTGTTAGAAATGTAAATTTTGAGAATATTGTTCCAAGTGAGTATAATTATTATGAAAGCACTTCAAAATATAAACCAGGATTACGTAAGGCAGGAAAAGTGACGCTTATAACAACAGGAAATCTTAATTATCCTGGACGGTCTGAGATTCTTGAAGGAAAACATGTATGTGACAGGTGTCTGTTCCTAAAAGTAGAGGAATTTATGTGTAAGGAAAGGGCGACACTTGAAATTTCCTGGAGAAAATTATTATCAGATTAATCTTTGTTGGCGGAAATCCTCACGATAAATGGAAACTCCTAATATTCAGACTCTTTTATTGAAAATGATAATTGGTCAATTAATGGAGTGGATTCAAGAATTGGAAAAGTCATTGCTAATGAAAGAGTTCAAAGATATTTTCAGTTAAGGTTGAAGAATATCCAAATAAGAATTCTAAATATGTTGACAAGGAAAGACATTATTGTAAATCCAAAGTGCCTGATATTCCAAGAGAATATTTCTTTTCAGACTTTGAAATCAGAATATATATCTCGACTAGAAATTCCTTATATATACAATGAAAATGGTTAAAAGATATATCAAAATGGAAAGCCTGTAGAAAAGTGAAAGAATTGTCTCCTGACATAAAATGAAAGTTCCTCATGGACACAAGCCCTTATTCAGACCTCTACAGACCTGAGGAATTTACAACTCACCCTAATCCAGTATTTTCAAATGATACTTACCTTTCAACAAGAAAAGAGATTTTGAGATAACTAATGAAAAATATAATGGCAAAAATAGACACATGTAAAGGAAAGAGAGAGAAATGATAATAGGAATAAACCTAGTGATAGAAGTATTAAAAATCAGATAAAAATATTGAGAAACTGGAAGTTTATATATAAAGAAAGAAACAATAAAAGAAATATTGAATTTAGAGCAAAAGAGAAAATAAAAATATTTTTATACTGATAGACGGACTGAAAAATTCTCAAGGGTTGTGGCACTTGTTTCAGAATTTGATTATTATGTTGACTTTGCTGAGTTTCTGGAAAAACTTTTAAGAAAAAGAAAAATCAATAGTTGTTGTACTGGATCAAATTCAAGATCCGAGAAATTTTTGAGGGCAATTATAAGAAGTGCAGAATGTTTTGGAGTGGATGAGATTATTATCCAGGACAGAAATAGCGTGAAAAGTTACAGAAACCGTTGTAAAATCATCGACAGGAGCGATTGAGCATGTAGATATTGTAAAAGTTACAAATATTTCGATACAATTGATAAATTAAAAATATGGATATACAGTTTACGGTGCGAAGCTGATGGGCAAAATTATTATTATGAAGAAAAATTATCCAGAAAAACGTGCCTTGTGCTTGGAAGGAAGGAAATGGTATGAGAGTGAAGGAACATTGCGACAAAATTGTAAAAATACACTTGAAGAGGGCAAATAAACTCGCTGAATGTGTCTGTGACTGGGGAATAATATTATCGGAGATGTCAAAATAGTGAGATTTGGAATCATTGAAAAAGTTAGTTAATATAAAAGTAAAAGTTATAGAATTCTGATAAAAAGTATTTATAATAATAAGAGGTCAAAGATGCAGATGAAAATATAGAGTTTGATATTGCAAAAGAAAATTTTGAAGAAAGTGTATTTAAATATTTTCAAAATACAAAAATAGAATCTTATATATTTCATCTAAATTTTTACTATATGGAGACTTGAAAAATAAAGAAAAATATGGTATTATTATATGAAATATTGAAAATAATTATAGTTATAAATAGAAAGGAGCATAAGCAATTATGAAAAAGATTTACATCCATCATACGGATTTTGTAGTATTTGAAGATACAAGTAACGGAGAAAAATTTTTAGGAAAATCAACTAAAACTTCTAAAGAAACAACAACTTTTGAAGGGCAAGAATATCCAGTAATAAAAAGTTGCAACAAGTTCAACTTCTCACCCATTCTATACTGGAAAAATCTAAATTTGTTGATGAAACTGGAAGAGTTGATAAATTTAAGAAAAATACAACTTATAATTTTAAAGATATTGGAAACAGGGATGAGTTATTATTCTCTGTTTTTATTTTGTTATATGAATTGATGAAGTAAAAATATTAGGACAAATAATTTATACTTAACAGAAAGGAGTTATGGAAAATACTGTTTTTGTCAGACAAGTAATAAAGAAAGTAAAATGTAGTTTACTAGATATCATTAATAAAGGGTATACAAATATTCTGGTCTTCAAGATAAAAGTAAAGAAATTCAATAAAAAAGGCATTGAACGAAATTTCACAAACAAAAATATTTTAAAAATAACAGTCGAGAGCACTTAGTATAATTTTATTGATTGTTCGTAAATATTTTTACTTTGGTATTTGTGTATTTGACATTATTTACAAAAATTATTATAATTCATGTAACAGGTTGAAAATATATTTTAATAAAATAAAAATTTGGTAAGATGTCGCAATTAGTGCTGGTAATTTTCATGTTATGAAACAAAGGAGAGTATAAAAATATATAGGATAGGAGTAATTGTGGTAATAATGCTAAATTAGTGCACTTTTTATCATTAAAAACAGGAAAGGATGAAAAGAACGCGGGAAATAAAGTTATCAAGGAACAAATCGTATTAAGAAAATAAAGAGAAGTATAATAAAACATATACGATTTTATAATAGAATTCTAAATATTGATAAGGACTTTTGGTATTATTTGAAGATGCTGGGAATGGATTTAAAAGTTATTCAAGATGTAGATATAAAAGGCTGATATTGCAATAGATAGAAATTTTATTGATATCCAGGAATTGGATCAAAACGAAGATAGCGAGTTGGATAGCTATAACTATGTATTCCTATATTAGAAAATGCCAATTGCTGATGAAAATGAGAACTTATTATAAAAATAAAGAATATTTGAAAGATAAAGATACAAAAGTCTCAAACTTTAATACTAGAGTTGTCTTGCTATTTTGGATAAGTATAACCAAGTTACAGGCTTACAAAGGATTTATCGATCTGATGAAACTAAAGAAACCAATGATAGAAAAGATTACGATAAACGAAGAGAATTTATTACGCACAATCAGCTTATGTTTATTGAAGAAGGTAACAATATCATAAAAGAAATACATAAACAGGGACTGATGTGCAAGGGACTTTACTACTAAGGGTAATCTAAAAATTTAAAAATAGAAAGAAAAGATGATAAAAGCTCTCGTAAATTTGAAAAACCTTAAAAATGAAAACAACCAAAAAGAAGGATATACAGTTGGAGAGCACAATGACTTTATTCAGAAAGCAAATAAATTCTAAACAATCTGTAAATGTATTTATTCATAGAGAAAAGGAAAAAGCTCCATTCGTCTGCAAGTGCGTTTTTCGCACAGACAGAAAGGAACACCAGAAAATATATTATTCTAATTTTAATGAAGTTATAAAAGAACACAAGAAATTGTTAATGAAGAAAACATAATTATTTTAATAGAAAGGAAAACAGAGTAGAAAGATACTTATGAAGATGCATTTTTGAGATGGAAAATATCTTCAAGATTGCTTTTTATTTTTATAAATATAATATTGAAGTTATAATTTTTCTAAATATTTCTATAAAAGAAAAACTTGCATTATTTTT